>Ga0075115_10001247_pt1 | contig 12527 bp, 8 predicted proteins | sample AntAceMetag02UKH_FD_69785 | JGI IMG/M metagenome (GOLD analysis project Ga0075115, IMG submission 69785) | Saline lake microbial communities from Ace Lake, Antarctica - Antarctic Ace Lake Metagenome 02UKH | ecosystem: Environmental > Aquatic > Non-marine Saline and Alkaline > Saline | place... | reverse complement strand
TTTCCCGACATATTGGTTGAGGGAAACGGCCTGCCCGCACCGATCACGATCAACGCGCGCGGATCAGGCGACGGCACATCGAATGTCGGCCAAGGAACCGTAGATGCCAGCGGCAATATCACAGTTGAGGGCTTTTCGTTCTTCATAACAGTGTTGGGCATGGTTGGAGAAATTCCGGGCCTAACCGTCACTACCGGCACAACCGATGACCTGCCGCATCTTCCGGCCACAAGCGGATCGCCGGCTGACGCCTCGGGCGCAATGACACTGGTAACGGGAACCGTCCTGGGACATCTCTTCGAAGCGGCCGATGCGCTACTGCTCGGCTCATCGATGCAGGCTACATTCAAGGGTTCTATCTCACCGACGCTCAACGAATGCGCGAGCTCCGGCGGGCCGAAATCAATCGAAATCACCAAAGTCATTATAGATGAGACCGGCGGACAGACCGACGTACAGATTCCTGACAGCACGCTCATGTCCATTTCTAACGGAACCTATATCGCTTCATCCGCATCGGATATCGGTCCTCGCTTCGAAGCATCAGCGCAATTCCGCGTAACTAACATTGGTTCGCGCACGATCGAGGCCAACATGCCCGCGCGCGTCGGAGCATTCAGCATCACGTCGAAGGAACCGCTGTCGCAGGACCTTACACCGCAGCGTTCGTTCATCATCACGGTAAGCTTTCACCCGACGACCGCAACGACGGAACCGGGCGATGTCGAGGAACGCCTTGTGATCGGCACGGACATGTTCACGCTTCACGGCGTTGCTTTAGCGACAGGAGGAAGTGCTTCAATCGATGTGGTAAACGATGAGGGCGACACTTCTCGGCCCCAAGTAGGCGAAGTGAGCGTCGGCGAATCGGACGTTCCGGTTAACGCACGCCGCGCCTATTTTCAGTGTGACACGGTTGAATGCGACGAGACACAGCACTGGACAAACTGCTCGCCCTGCAGCGATCCCACCTCTGGCGCATGCCAGCTAATGGCGCTATCAACGGATGAAAAGCCGATCGCTGAGGTGGATTCAAACTGCGCCCCCAAATACTCCGACGCAACAATGATGTTCACGATCGACCTCAAGGGTTCCGCCGCCACGTCCATCAGCGCGCGCAAGCAGGTTGTCGCTATACGCAACACCGGCATCACCCCGCTTACAATCAACGATATCGTCCTCGAAGATCATCCGGACACAGAATCCAAGGGTGAGTTTCATATTTCCAAGGATGCCATATTTATGGCGAGAACCTACGACGAGATCCGATCATCGGTTGCACGCGCCCTCAAGGGCGAGGAGACGACCGGCATCAGTTTTCCGGTCACTCTCGAACCGTATTATAAGGGCGTCGCCGAACAGAGCCTGTTTGCGGTGATCACGTATCAACCTCGCGACCTCGTGGGCCATGACGGCACGGCCGCAGGCATCGGCAGCACAACGACCGACAAAGCTGTGCTTCGCATCGTAACTGACGATGCATCCATCACGACGGAGATAGTCGGCGCGACGTCGATCCGAGACGTCCCACCGCTAGAGCTCTTCATCAAGACCTCGACCGGCGTCAAGCAGATCGACGAGGGCAAAGCGTTTTCCTTCAAAAGCATCACTGCGGAGACGACGGACTCAGCCGCACCGCTGTTTCTAAAACTCGCCGATGCAGCGACATCGCCCATGCGCATCACGGGGATCGAGATTTCAGAAAAGAGTTCCTCGTTCTTTGAATTGCTGGATACGACCGACAAGATAGAATCGCGCATTCCAGATGCCGGCCAGGGTATGCGCTGTTCGATTCCTATCGTAGACGAATCGACCGGCCAGATGACGGGCGAGATCTTCGATCTCGAACCGGTCACGCTGGGCAACGGTTTCGATCTCACTCCAGGCGCATACTCCACGGAAACCATGCCGCTCTTCGGCTGCATCAACTTTCACCGTGATCCCGCAACGGCAGCAAATAAACGCCTCTTCGAAGCAACGCTCACGGTCACAGCACAGACTCTGGACGCCACGAACAACCCCGCGCGCAACCCCGACGGGAGTTTTCAGGAATCGACGTATCCGATCAAGCTGCTGGCGGCGATCAACCCGCGCACCGGACATCTCGTATTGCGCATCACGCAAACGATGTCGGTCGTGCTCAACCAGGATTTCCCCGGCGCATCGTCAACCGCATCCTACAAGGAATTTGAACCCGCCATCTCGCGCGGCGACATGAAACACTCGGACCAGAAGGTGTCCCTTGGTGCGCTCATACTCGATCCGTTTGATGAGGAAACGGTCTACGATCTATCCGGAGAAAAGATACTGAATACGCCTGGCGACGGCATCACGGGCGTGTTCCGCCATCTCAACTCCGTTCCTTCGGCAATGAGCCATAGCGACGAACTGCTCAACGATTATTCAACCATGCTGTACGACTCATCCCTCCCCGAGGGCCAACGCGGCATGTTCGAGGGCTACCCCAACGTGCCTGAGGATATGAAGGCAAACGGGTGGCGGTTATATACATCGACGTTATCCTATCCAGGACCGCTCGCGCCGCTCGCAGACCGCCCCGAACTCCCGAACCAATGCGAGGTTATCAATCCATGCAACGCAGAGGATCTCAAAAAGTTCACGGATGCAGGCGTAGGTCCGGGAGAAAAAGGCGCGTGCGCCTTCTTCTATGCATCGGCGGGCAAATACGGCAGCCCCTCCATGCATACGGCCGATGAGATGCCGGGAGGCGAATATCAACGCATGTGCAACATAGTCGATCAACCGCAGAACGTGCTGGACATTAACACGGGGCACTATTCACTGGATGGCTCGATAATCTTTGAAGAGATCGCGCTGCGCTTTTTTGGCCCCACATTCATTCACAATCCCGGCGGTCCCGCTGGCACCATGCCACCCCTGGACGCGATCTTCCACACGGCATTCACAACTGGACCCGTCGTCCCGCCAACGAGCGAGGAAGGCCTTAACGTGTTGCCGGATGAACGCGTGGACGTTCAGCATCAGGAATATAAAATCAATCTCGACGATCCCACGCACATGAATCCCAAATTATGCCCCGGGGGAGTGGACAACAAGATTCTAAACGGCAAGACTCTGTCCACCTGGAGCTATCTGGCACCCTTCCTGTCGAAGGACGAGGAAGGCGAGATACCAGCTGGCTGCCCACAGCCGGGCATCAACGAATACACCGGTGGAACAGCTTTTATCCGCGGACGGCCTCTCAATCACGAGACAGGAGTAATGTCGTTCGTAGCACCGCTGAAGTTCGGATCATCGAACGACCTCTCATTCGCCTTCAAGGACATCATGATGTTCGTCATCATCAACGGATGGCTGTGCGATCCGCTGGGCAACGAGGAGATGTTTGAGGGATCGCGCTGTTATGACACTGGATTCAACGATCGCGATGCGGTTGGGCAAGTTTCGATGACGGAATAATGCCTGACCACCTCGTGGAGAATATATGAGTGACTATAAGGAATTAGGACTTCCCCCGGATCCGCCAGCACGCACGGCGCCGCGCCCTGCTGCACCTGCACCGGGCAAGGGTTCAAAGAAGGGCCCCAAGGGCACGAAGAAGTCCAAAACGGTGGCGCTCAAACCCTGGGTGATCACACCCAGTGCGAGTTATTCCTACGGCGTACCGTCGCCAATCTGGCATGAATCCCATGGATTCCACGTCGGCGGCATCTTTCAGCACAGACAACTCTTAAACGGCTTCGGCATAGGTCTTGAGTACGAACAGCGCTCGACCGCACGCCCCATCAGCGCAACCGACCGCCTCTCCCGCGTGAAAGGAAAATCGCATACCGGACACCTCGTCTTACAACGAGAAACTTTCTCATCCGGCCTGCTCAGCAAATCGAGCACGCTGAAGATAGGTATCGGCCCGCATAGCACGTCTCAGCAAACACTGTACACACAGGACGGCGGATCAGTCACGGTAGACGGCAAGTCCGCATTGGGCATAACACTGACATCGCTCACGGAGCCCTTGAACATCCATGCCATAACCAACTGGCTCTCGTTCAGCCCATTCTTAGGCATCAGCGTAACCGACGCCAAGGGATCCGACTTCGATGGCATGAGACTCCTCCTGGGACTCAACGTTCGTTTTTCGCTCGGCCCCAAGAACACAAAAACAGTAAGCACTGATAAAAAACAAAAGCCAGGCTGGTTCGTCTTCGGCCACGACCTATTCTCTCATGGATTCAAACTCACGCATCAGTACCTCACTTCACGCCTCAGCAATGATTATGAAACGATTCAGCGCGATATCAATTTGAGCGGCGGCGCGCCGGGCAACCTTACATACCTTCAGCCGATCAAACTCTTAAACGGCGCCCTGACGATATTCAACCAGGGCGGTGAGATGGAGCGCTATTTTGCGTACGATGATGGAAAGGGTTGGGGATATTTAGCACTTATGGGCGCCGGCGCTGCTTACATGTTTGGCAAGGGAACCGCCTCCAAGACGATAGGTATATCAAGCTTGGCGCAGGTAGGCAGGATGCTCATCTTTATGCCACTGCGCACGCCTACAATGCGTGATGCAATGGATGCAAAGAAGAAAAAGAAGGAAGCGTTCAAGGCTCTGATGGGCAGCTTCGCACTCGACTTCGGCGCAGCGCTTTTGGGCTCGATCATCATAGGTGCAGGTCAGAACACTGAACTTTCGCGGGGCATGCTCATGGGTTCAACGTTATCGCAGGGCGGCCTTACATTCACGAATATACCGGGTATCAAGTCATCGACGGCAGCGCAGTACATGCTTATGTATTATTTTGGGTCAGACGGCACAAAGGGGCTTTTGGGAGGAGCGCTGCTGCGCAAGCATTTTAGAGGTTTGAATTTGGGTCTGGAGACGACAGTTGCCACATCTACACTTGCCGGCAACGACAAGAAGAACGGAAAGTTCCGTGAAAAACCGTTGCCCAGCTTCATCTGCGTGTCACCGGGTTACCAGATTGAGAAGAAAAACTTTCACCTCCACGTCGGACCAAACCAGTGTTTCCGCGAGGGCGGCAACGACGGAATCACAGGAAGCATCGGCGCACAGTTAAGCGTAGGCGGTCATGTAATGCTCGGCAGTATCAAGAAGACCAAGATATCTCTCACGGGATCCCTCACTGCCAGCGGTGGATGGAACTTTGGTGGCATCGTACCGGACAAACCTAAGAATTCTGGCTATGGCATGCTTGGCGCGTCAGTCGGCCTTAGATTTGACTGATCCTACTCACCCTCTCCAATAAATTTAGGCGCGTGGTAGAGCTGATGCGTCACGATAAACACTGCAACAGCTGGGTCCACCATCTTTGAAACCGGTTTACCCGACTGAACCCTGCCACGAATTTCGGTAGCGCTGACATTGGGAATGTAAGAATCTTCGCCGCGCAAAATCTTGATGATGGGTACCAATTTTTTAAGCTTGTCATAGTCGAGCCACTTATTTTTCTCCGCACTCACATCACCGCCAGTCACAAATGAGAAACGCGCCATGGGGAAGTGTTCCTTGAGATATTCCATCGTGCGAACGGTAAAACTCACGCCACCGAGACGACGCTCAAGATCTGAAACCTCGACCTTGGCACCGAACTGCCCGAACGTGAATAGACACATGCGATAGCGGTCGTCGAAGGAGGCCAACCCCTTGCCGAAGGGGTGCTCGTAGCACGGGATGACCCACACACGCTCGGCCTGGTTTTTGCCGAGGAGCCACGCGCAGATGGCGGCATGGCCGATATGGGGCGGGTTGAACGACCCGCCCAGTATGGCAATGCGCTCACCGTCTTTGGGAGGATGATGTATCATGCAGACCCCCTTGCCCCGTGGACACAGCTGTTTCTTCGGGGCTTGCACAACATTAGGCGTTACTATAAATTAATCATCTATGGAACTCAACACGGTAGTCATCGTTTATAAGAAGACACTGCACACCGGAAAACTCGAGGGAGCGCGCAAATCCGACGGGCTGTGTGAGCGCCTGCCCGCAGTTCCGGTCTACCGCCAGATCCTCGATACGGTGACTTCCTGCTGCTATGGGCTTGGAGCTGAAGTACGGGTCGTCGAACGTAACGCACTCACAGCCAAGCATAACGGCGACCTGATCGTGACGGTGGGCGGGGACGGCACGTTCCTCGCAGCAGCACACTTGGCAGGTAAAACGCCGCTGCTGGGGGTCAACTTTAGACCCCATACCAGCGTTGGCTTCTTCTGCGCCGCGACACCACATACTTTTCATCGCATTGCCGGCCGCATCGTCTCTGGCGCGCTGGAGCCGGCGGTGCTGCCCATGCTGGAGCTCAAGATCGGCGGCAAGAGGATGCCCCTGCGCGCACTGAACGATGTGCTGTTTTCGTCGCCCTCGCCTGCTGAAATGTCGCGCTACACCCTCCACCTGGACGGCACACAGGAAAATCAGCGCAGCTCAGGCGTCTGGATAGCTGCGGGGCCGGGGTCCACAGCTGCGATGCACTCGGCCGGTGGCAAGAAGCGCCCCATAGCGGACGCGCGCATGCAGTATCTGGTGCGTGAACCATGTCCCATGCCGGGCATACGCTACCGCCATACGCACGGGCTGATACCCGCGAGCAAGTCGATTTCCATTACGTCGAATATGTCCAATGCCGTGGCCTACGTGGACGGCCCAGACCTGGCATACCCGGTCAAGCGGGGCGAACGCATACGCGTGAGCGTCATCCCCAACTCAATCAAAGCTTTTCTCTAGCCTGTCATTGCTTCGCTTTAGCTTGTCATCCCCGAGTGTTTTTATCGGGGATCCAGAAATTTTGATTGTCATTGCGAGGAGAGCAAGCGACGCGGCAATCTCGCCTTTCAGCTTTTGATCTCCGGTTCACGGTTCACGGTTCACGGCTCTTAGGATTATTCAGCAGAGGTTAATTCAGGCGGGGTTTCAGACTCAGGAAGCTCATCGGATGACGTGCGATCCATGGTCAGAAGACGGTCATCGAAGCGCGTTACGCGCTTGTCGACCTTTTCATACGAGGAAGATGCGTCGGCAAGGTGCTTACCGAGCTTATTGAAGTCGTTCTGCAGACGACCAAAGTCGCCGCGCAGGCGTGTTAAGTCCTTGATGATATCCTTTACATGTTTTTCAACACGCATACCCTTGAGCCCCAGCAGGATCGTATTGAGGTATGCGTAAAATGTATTCGGCGACACGGGAACAACCCGCTTCTTCATAGCATGCGTGGCTAGAGACACACCTTCACCAGCTGTCTCATCGCGCGCGATGATCTCATAATAGACGTTCTCGGCAGGAATATACATGAGCGCAAAGTCGAACGTGCCCTCGCCTGGGCGTATATACTTTGTCGCGATAGCATCGATGTGTTTTTTCACATCAGCTACGAACTGCTTGCGATGTGGACGGCGTTCATCATCAGTTTGCGCTGCCGCCATGCGCTGAAAGTTCTCCAGAGGGAATTTTGAATCAACCGAGACCATGCCGTGCGCTGTCTTGATGACCGCATCGACGCGCTCACCGTTCTTAAAACCGTATTGCTGTTCATAGGTGTCCTGCGGAAGCATCTGTGAAAGGAGATCGCCCAGAAACTGCTCACCAAGATTGCCGCGCAGCTTCGGCGCACGAAGAATTTGCTGGAGGCTAGCAATGTCCTGCCCCACCTCCATCACGCGCTTGGTGGCCTCTTCGACCTTGATCATGCGGTTATCCAGCTGACCCATCGCCCGCGCCGCATTGTCCAGACGATCGCCAACCGTGCTCGCAACGCCATCCAGACGCTCGCCAACCGTGGCATGCGTAGTCTGCCACTGCTGGGAAGCACCCTCCATCGTCTGACGCATCTGATCCTGGATAGCCGTGAGCTGCTGCTGCAACATCCCAAAGGACTGCTCGTCTGTCCCTTTGCGTTTCCTGAGCAGAACCACAATAAGAACAACTGCAGCAATCACAACGGAACAAACACTGATTGTAAGGATAATTTCATTCATAAGATCCTAAGGGTTAAGGGTTAAGGGTTAAAGGTTTCAGCTTTTGATCTTCGGTTCACGGTTCACGGTTCACGGTTCACGGTTCACGGTTCACGGTCTTTTCAATTTTTCCAATCATTCCATCCAATTTTACAACGAAGTCTCTCACAAGATCATAATACGCTTCATGCGTAATGCTAAAATAATCATGAACGCTGCCGTTGCGCGCATCGAGCACATACGCCCAGAATTCGGGATCATCAATCCATCCGTATTTGACCGCCTCCTGTATCGCGAGGCGCGGACCGGGCGCCTCACTTCCTTCATGCACCGCTGCGACCTTCATAAGCTTCCATGCATATTCAAAGGAGACCTCAAACCGCTTAACGACCGCATCACCTGCAATGCGATGCGTAAGATCGTGCTTCTTCGTGGATGGCTCATCAAAAAAAGCAAGGGTCGCACGCAACTCGCCCAATGACGACGTACATACCTCAAGCGCTGATTTCACATTATCGCCACTCATGCTACACCCTTTTCCTTGGCATTGCGCTTAAAGACATATTCGCGATCCGTCGACCCTTCAAGCCGCAATGCATCTTTCACAGTCGATTTCAAAAACCACGGCGGCGCAATCGTAATATTGACGATACCAATGCGGTGAGGAAAGGCAGCATCCATGCAGCGCTGTTTCAATAACGCAAGCTCAGGATGCCCTTTCTCATCCGGATAGAAGATCGCAAAGTCCCAATCTGACCGAATTCCCTTCTTACCGCGTGCGCGCGAGCCAATGAGAAAAAGGTCAGCCTTCTGCTGCCGCACATACTCCTGAATCTGCAGCACAGCGCGCTGGACCGTGCGCGGCGCACTTTCAAGAATGGTTTCAACAGAAGGCCGCGCACTCATCAGGTCTTCAAACTCGACGTTAAGCCCGGCCATAATCTTTTCAAACGGCTTGGAGAATACCGATTTGCCTTCCATCATATTGTAGATGGATTGACGCGAAATACCGCACTGCTTTGCAAACGTATTGAGGGAAAGCCCCCTCGACGAGAGCAGACCCTGCAATTTTGTTCTATCCAATTCCATGAGTTAAGTGTATTCCAGAAAAGACAATATGTCTATTATAATAGACGACTATTTGGCATGAAGGACGTAAAGACTGAGATAGTTTGATGATTTCAAACGATTTATTGCTTTTTCCTCTTCACACTTCACTTTTCACTCTTCACGGCTTTTCTTCGGGTCACGGCCTTTCACGCTTCACTCTTCACGGGATTCATTGGCCACTCACCCGAAATCTCTTCTTCCACTCGAAGGGTGGGCCCTGAAGTGGGGACAGCCGTTGCAGAAGAAAACGCCGATGATACAGGCGACAGCATGTACTCAGGCACGAGGCGTTTGATCTGCGCAACAACCTCATTCACGTCATAGGTGCGCGCGTGCTCCATAAGCGTCGCTATATTACGCTGCAGGACGTCCCAGTCGACATTGACCGTACGCCCGATCCGAATGTCCTCAAACAAGGTTGGCTTTTCAAAATCCTCGAAGAAAAGCTCCTCATAGAGTTTCTCACCCTTTCGCAAACCAGTGTACTGAATTTTAATATCACGCTGCGGGACAAAACCCATAAGCGTTATAAGGTCCTCGGCCATTTCAGCAATGCGAATGGATTTACCCATGTCGAGGATGAAGATCTCACCGCCGTTACCGATTGAAGCCGCCTGTAAAACGAGCTCCACAGCCTCAGGGATGAGCATGAAATAGCGGGTAACCTCAGGATGCGTAACCGTAACGGGGCCACCAGCCTTAATCTGTTCAATAAATTTAGGAACAACGGAACCAGAACTGGCGAGCACATTGCCAAACCGCACCGAACAAAACCTGGTCTTGCTGCGATAATTGAGATTCTGCGTGTAGAGCTCGCCAACACGCTTGGTAGCGCCCATCACACTCGTGGGGCGCACGGCCTTATCCGTTGAAATAAACACAAAATGCCCGACACCGCATTTGTCCGCGGCATTAGCCACGTTTATAGTGCCGCCCACGTTATTCAGCACTGCCTGCGGCGTACATTCCTCGAGGATCGGAACATGCTTATATGCAGCAGCATGAAAAATCACGTCGGGTTTATAATCACACACCGTCCGCTCAACGTGTCGCGCATCTTTCACGTCGACAAGCGAGGGCTTAAAATCTTTAGCCCTGCCATGCTTGCTGATTTCTTCATCAAGCTTATACAAACCGTATTCCGAGCTATCAAGCGCCACAACCGACGCTGGACCATATTCAAAAACCTGCCGCACCAACTCCGATCCGATGGAGCCAGCGGCACCCGTCAGCATCACACGCTTATTATTCAAGAAGTGGTTGATTCTACCCTTATCAAGGCTGCGTTTGGGTCGGCGCATGAGATCGGCGATATCTATATTGCGGACGATATCCTTGCCACTCACCAGATCACAGATACCTGGAACGATGCGGCAGCGCACGCCATGCGTTTTGGACTCCCTATAGAGCTCCTTGACCATTTCGCCGTCGGGGGCTGCAATAGAGACGATGATCTCCTCGATACCATTTGCCCGCACAACCTGAGTCAACTCATGATGAGTACCCAACACGGAATAGCCATGAACTTTTTTACCTTGCTTGGCCGGATCATCATCAATGAAACCTACAATACGGCAACCCAGCTGAGGCGTCTTCTTAAGATGCCGCGCGACCGTCGCACCGTGTTCACCCGCTCCGTAAAGCAGTGTGCGCTTACCCGGCTTGCTGAAGAGATGCCCCTCAAGAACATAGCGCACACTAAAGCGGAACGCGCCGATGAGAATACAGCTAGCCATCCAGTCCACCATCAGGACAGGCATGCCCAACTCCCGGCGAACGATGTGAATAATACCGATAGCGACAAGCGATCCAAACACCGTCGCTTTCACGACACGCAGCGCGAAATCCATACTCGCGAAACGGATGATCTCCTGATAAAAGCCAATCCGCTCAAAGACAAAAAGCTTAACAGCCACAAGAACCGCAAACATCCAAAGATACTCATACCAACGGTATTTAATATCAGCGATCTCATGCCCGCCCACGGCCAACGCCAGATAAAAAGCGATGACAATGATCCCGGCATCGATGCCCATCATCGCGATCCGATGCCACCGCTCACGCTTCGTATCACGATCCACAAGACCATTCATTTTTTCAATCATATTGCATTTCCTTCAAATTATTCACCGTGCAACCAGATCAGCCTCTTATCTACACCCGCCTCAATTGCTTGAAATAATCTCTCAAAAACGCAAGGAATATAGCGCTAAACAATGAAGCAAAGAAAACACCCATACAAATAAGCGCTCTTTTTGGTTTGAACTTATGCGCTGGCGGAACCGCCCAATCGATTACTTGAAATGCAAGGTCTTCTTTAGACTCCTCAATCCTGGCCATTTCAAACTGGGTTGTCAAAAGCGTATTAACGCGCGCTAACAACTCGCGTCGCATCATGAGATACGTGAGGTACACTTGCTGTGGAACATCCTTAATCTGTTCAGCACCAGCTAACTTCATATCAATTTCGGCTTTTTGACTAATCAATGCTTCCACAGCTGCAGCTCCATCTAACGATATTCCATCGCCAACCTTTGTATGCAAACCAGCGACCCTTGACGTGTCTTGCACGCCCAACCCAAACACACTGCGTGACAACGGATCCAACACAGGAGAATCAACCTCAACATCCACCAATGCATCTACGTTCGATATGTCGTTCTTCTTATAAAATTCATTTATCTCCTTGCCAGCCTCAAGCAATTCTCGTTTATTGCCAGCCAATCGGTTCTCTAAAAAGATACGATTCCGCTTAGCCATAGTGAAGGCATTTGAATTGATGAAATCTTGCAACTCATACAGGTATGCGTTCGCAACTTTCGCCGCGCGCTTGGGGTTCTTAAACTCAGCCGATATTTTAATAGTATTATTATTCTTATTAACACCGAACTTCATGTGCGAGGAACGCAGAGATGTCACGGCATCTTCAAGAGTGGGATGCTCACCTTCTTCGCCATTTTTCCATGTACCAGCAGCTGCATCCCATGACTTTTCAAAAAGAATTGGCATGAGATTCTCACGATGAATAACTTTTTCTGTAAGAGTCCTGCTCTTAAGAATAGCTTTAAATTTTTCGGCATCCTCAGCTCCACCTGGTAGAACAAGCCCTGCCATCGAAGCCAAACCGCCAAACTGAGACAACATGCCTGATAAACCGCCACCACCACTTTTTTCAGATACAGGTATAATGGTAGCCTCGGCTTTAAAAATGTTTGTCATAAGCAGAGTTGCAATAACAACCCCAATAGAGGCCATCAGCACTGTAATCATTATGTTTTTCCAGTATGACTTGATAACCTGAAAATAGTGGAGCAAATCTGCTTCACCGCTACCTGTGTGAGTCGACCTACTTTTCATATCATTATTCATACAACACCTCATTAACATGCACGGCATAAAGCCATGCTATCTAGTGATAGCAAGAACAGTAGCGCTCGCTGAAAGCCCGAAGCTGGCTACAC
>Ga0075115_10001244_pt1 | contig 12550 bp, 17 predicted proteins | sample AntAceMetag02UKH_FD_69785 | JGI IMG/M metagenome (GOLD analysis project Ga0075115, IMG submission 69785) | Saline lake microbial communities from Ace Lake, Antarctica - Antarctic Ace Lake Metagenome 02UKH | ecosystem: Environmental > Aquatic > Non-marine Saline and Alkaline > Saline | place... | reverse complement strand
GGACGACCGAAAAGTAAAGCCTTTGGAGAGAATGTAAAACTAAGATTTTTAGTATTTTTAATCATTTTAGTAGTCTCGCTGAATTAGGAATCTACTCCCCTTGTGGGAGTAGTAGTTCAAAGCTATAACGTTAAGTCCATGACACAACAATTCACAAGATTTATTATCTTTTTTATTTAATTTGTTGAGTACTCCTATTGCATCAGATATCTTCTTACCATCTTCTTTTAACACTTTTATATTAGAATATTTTAATCCAATAGTAGGTATTCTTTTTAACTCTTGAGCCAAATATTCATAAAAATTACCATTAAAATACATATCCTCAATTCTAAAGCCGATGCTCGGCAAATGATATTCATAAAAATTTCTACTAAAACCAGTAAAATAATAAAACGGTGAAAAATGAGTCAAACTACTAAATGGAGCAGTAACTATTAATTTACCCCCAATTTTTATAATACGATGCATCTCCCTCAAAGCTTTAACAGGTTCTGGGATATGCTCCATCACTTCAATACACATAACTGCATCAAAAGAACAACTATCTATCGGCATATTAATAATATCGGAAACTATATCTATATTAGTTTGATCCCACTTCCGATGGTGAAGTCCCAACTTGTCTTTTTTATCCTCATATTGACAAAAATCTTGAGAAGTATATTTTAAATGTTTGCAAAACTTTTTATATTTACACTCTCCCGCACCAGCATCGAGTATTGTGCTTCCATCGGGAATATCTTTTAATATCCTCTCAAGCCATTGTTTACGATTAGCGGCATTGTTTTTTCCTATAGACTTTTTCATTTTATTATAGGAGACCTCTTAGCAAATTTATTAGCTCTGTCATTCCAATTAACACCTTTGTACTTTTTCATTCTACTAACAGTTTTTCCTACACTATTTGGATGAACTCTTCTATGATACAAAACTTCTTCTAATATGACTCCTTTGAAAAACTTTTGTATCCTTCTATTGTAATTATAAGTTTGTGCTCTATACATTCTTTCATCATAATATCCTATTTTTTCAACTGCTGCTCTACTATATATAGAAGAAGGATCAACCATGCAATTCTGTTCACGATATTTACCATTTAAAGAATCTGTAGTTCCTCTTCCCCCTCTATCTACCCACCCCTTTATTTTCTTATCATTAACATCAATAGAACTAGCCCAGCACCCAACAAATCCTATTTCATGACTATCAAAAAACTTAATCTGCTTCTCAAATCTATTTGATAAACTCATGTCATCTCCATCTTGTCTAACTATATAATCTCCTTTTGCGACATCAAGACATATATTTAATGACTTAGTTAATCCAATATTTTTCTTATTATGATAAAGTTTAATTCTTTTATCATCATAAGATTTCAAAAGATCCCAGACTGGTTCTGAAGAACAATCATCTACTATAATAAACTCAAAATCATCTATAGTTTGATCCAAAACACTATTTATGCTTTTAGATAAAAAAGATATACCATTATAAACAGGCATTATTACTGATATTAACATACACCTACTCCTTTTTTTCAAGTAAAGAGAATATTGTTCTCACTGTATTCTTGTCACGATAACTATTGTTGTAAAAATGAAGAACCCTTACATCTTTAGTTCTTATATTCATTGCTCTTTTTGTCTTATATTCACTTAATCTTTTAGACACTTCTTTTTTAGACCACTTCTTATTAGCATATTTAAGCCACTCATCCAAATTCTTCACTTTAAAACTATACTCGGTATAACCAATGGGCAATATTTTAACTGACTTATCATCTATTGCTTTATACGTTATAACATGCAAAGCTGTCTGATCATATGCTCCCCTATTTTTTTGGGTAAACTTCTTATACTTAAAAAATTTATTTTGAGTCTTGTCCCATTTATCAATAAATTTTCTAACCCTCTCATTATTTTTGATAAAAATCACACCAGAAGATAACATCCTGCCTTTTTCAATTCTAGAAATAGCTAGATCAAAATCTTTTTCAAATAAATCAGCCACATCTTTATGAATGTAACAATCTATATCAAACAAAACAGCATTATCTTTATCAAAATTATTTATGAAATGTTTAATAGCCTTACATTTTCTACCAACATTAACAACCCAATCATTAGAGTTATTAAAAATATTTATAATTTTCACTCTATCATTGTCACTCTTCCATTTATCGGTATCAGTATATATGTATATATTCTCCGCACTAGATCTAAGCCAAGAGTCTATTACAAAATCAAAAGCATCTTTATAGTTATAAGTACAAACTGACACTATAGAATATTTAATTTTTGACACTTTTTTTCCCTATTATAGTAGCCCAATTAGAATTAGTATTATATACCTCAACTATCATTCCTGCTTCTGTTAAAAAATTCCTAATTTTTTTCCATTTGCCTAAATCATACGGGTTGTTATATTTTTTCTTCTTATCCTCTCTAGCTGTGAAAATAACTATGTCACACTTGGGGAGCATAACATCCCTAATAGCATCTATCTCTTCTGTTTTTAAATGATATAACACACAAGATGCAAAAACAGCATTATAGTCGAAATCCGTTGTCTTAATAAAATCCCCTACCGTCATATTAACAAATTTGCCCGAAGTATTAATATGTTTCAAAGTCAATAATGATTGCTTATAATAATGAGCATCATATTCTACACCAACAAATTCGGAAGCATATTGGGCTATATCATATGTGATAACTCCCGCATTGGAACCCAAGTCTACAACTTTCTTATCTTTGAACAAATAGATATGCTCCAAAACTTTATTCATCTTTTTAGATTTGACATTCTGATATATTGGCTTTTTCCATTCAGATACTATCTTCCTATATGTTTTTTTATCCATTTATTTCACCCACAATCCACTAAATACCAACGTTTCTTTTTTTTGCAGTACACTATGTCCCCCAGTTTTGTACCAACCTTCGGTACTTTCTTCTTATCAATATGTTTTTGTAAGATAGCTCTAAATTCCACAAAGTCATCAGCATTGTGAAGGGGATGTTCTGTTTGATCTAAACAACCAAAGTTATATAATTTACCTATAGAGAAATCCCACATAGCCTGTGGTAAATCAACTCTCTTTGTAACTATACCCGGAACTATAATACCAACCTTTTTGCCATCCACAGTTACATTTAGTTTGACCTCTTCTAATTTAATTGGTTTTACTGCAAATCCCTTCTTGTAAAATAAATTACACCTCTTCCACTCTCTTTTGGCCCCAGTAGATCTAGCTCTCCTACTACCCAAACTATAAAAAACTTTCACCCCAGTATTTTCGGTCAATGTATAATAGAAACCATTAACCCCAAACGGCATAAACATATCACCATTGAGAACTGCTCTTAGTAATCCTTTGATCTTTCTAACCCCTCGTCTCAAATCACCTTGACTGAAATCATACACATTGATATCAATATCGGGATCAGTTAAAATCGTTCTATCATAAGTAATAATATTACCATTTATTTTTATCACTAATTATATCCAAAAATTCAATCATATTCTTCTCTCTCGTACCTATCTTACTCTTTAATACATCAACCATATTCGAATTAAGATCCTCTCTCATATTATCATCTCTTAAAAGCATTTTAATACAATTTGAAGCATCATCTGTATCTCCAGATTTGTATACTAAAGCTGTTTTATTATGTATGGCGTAATCTGAAGTTCCTGAACTGATACAGTCATTAGAAACTAGTCCACAACCCGCTAAAGATGCCTCCATTGGAGGATTATGTAGACCCTCAAGTTCACTAGTAGACAGCCACACCCTTATTCCGTTATACCATTTGTTTAATTTTTTAGGGGTTGGATCTTTGATAGTCTTATTCAGAATAGAAAGATTAACCGAACATTGATTAGCAACAGACTCTGATATGTCGAATCTTTTAGTCTTCTTCTTTTGATAAAGACACCCAATATCGTTAGGTCTATCATTCCCAATATCAAAGAAATCATTGAAGTCCAACCCGTTATAAACTAATCTGCATTTAACCCCCTTATCGTTCAGCATCTTTTTAAGCCACCCACTATTAACTATACAATTTAAAGAACGATATGAGTTAAATAACTTTTCTGGTGGAGATCTCCACGTTTCAAAACCTCTCACGAAATAATACTTCCGTTTAAATTTGGAACGGACAGTACTAATTACACTACCTATACCAGTAGCCACTATAACATCACCTTTTGGGATGTTTCTTCCGTGAATAATTTTTACTCTACGATCTATCTTTTCCCATGTGTATCTACTCTTTATATCACTAAATAAAACGACCTCTTGACCCAATCCAGCCAATGTCTCAGCCGATTTTATTAAAGTCCTACTGCCTCCGTTATTACCCAGACCCACCCTAAGCAAATTGAAAATTATTTTCATTTGACAGCTTCTATAGACTCATCTATTGCTTTTTTATAACATTTAAACTGACCCTCTTTTGAAATACAATGTTTTATGCCTGAAAACATTTCTTTATTTTTAATAAAGTTAGTATTACGCCACAAAACTAATCCCTCTTTCTCGAAAGCTGCCGCGACATGATACAATCCTGTATCATTAGATATGAAATAGTCACATTGGTATAAGATACTCACACTATCTCTTAAACTTAGTTTGGTAAGAAAATTAAGAGTATCTTCCAAATTATTTGATTTCCAATAATGTCCTATATCCACTTTATTACCAAGTATCACGGGGATATTACCACTATTTTTAATTTCATCTATTATGTATTGCCTTGTTTTAGATCTAATATCCTTCCTGTCTACAAATCCACTACCCAAACACCCATGAAAAACAGCTATATATTTGTTACCTTTTTTCTTATCTAATTTTAAAGTAATTTTATTATCAACATAGGTGTTTGGTATTTTCTTATACTTCCCATTCAAAACCCTACATGTCGCTTCTATATCAGATTCATCTCCTATTCTTTGGGGTCTCGTTGATCCCCCAAATGGTGGAATTTTAGGCTGCTTATTTAAGATGTTAATAAAAGGACATTCCTTGTACAAAGTACTAATCTTACCACTCTCGAAATACACATTAATCTTCTCTTTCTTTTTTTGGCTAAGAAGCTGAAGTGCAGGAGTACACATGATAAAATTACCAAGTCCTCCCAATCTTGTCTGATGAAACCACCGCCCTTTATTCATTAAATGCCCCATCCCTCACTGTGTCTCCGTCAATAGCTTTTAAAAGTTTGATCATCTGCTTCTCCCAAGTAAATGCCTGTATCGCCACATGTCCTGCTGAAGCAATCATCTCTCTCTCCTTATTATGAGTAAGCCAGTATTTAGCACCATTTATTAACTGCTGTTGATTCTTCCATAGAACTAATTCTTCTCCATTTTTAAAAGCTTTTTTTAGATCTCTATTCATCTGAGAGAAAAGAAATGCTCCTGAACCCATCACTCTCATAGCCCTATTCGAGAAACATTCACCCGGAACTAGATTAAGACACACTTTTGATTTGTTATAGAAACGAGCAGATTCCTCATGAGTACACTTTTTATTAAAAACGCTTATCTTATTAGCTTGTAAAGATCCAATATAAGAAGATCTGTTTCCATATATAGAGCCAATAAAAGTCACTCCATATTTTTTAGGAAGATCCCTTTTTTGACACCAATCTTCCTCAAAGCCCTGAAATATCTGATTGATTCTTTTGACTCCGAATTTTTTAAAAGCTCTACAAGTAGTAAGATATGGAGAAGATGCCATAGTACACATAGCTGCCATCTTTGCGAACATATGCCTATTAGGTCCAAGAATAGCATCATGCATCCAAAAAACCGTTGTTGTCTTTGAACTTAACCTATTGAGAAACCCTTTTTGAAGAGTATGTTTCTTACCTTTCCAAGCTCCCTTACATATAATAACAGCATCATACTCAGAAGCTTTAGATAGTATATGGTTTTGACAATTCTCTCTACCCACCTTATTAATCATTTCAACAAAATCAAGATGTGTAACATCGTGACCTAATTGCTTGAGAGCTACTGGGATACCCCATTCTGGTTTCCTAATAACTAAAAAATTACCCATATAACTTATCCCCTATAATCATTTATTAAACTTATATCTAATTTTCCCCAATCACGTTGATTTCTTTTTGGATTTATAATCTTAGATTTTTTTTGCCTATTAACAATATCAAAATTGACTTTTCTTACTTTTACCCCATATCTCTTATACAAACTGGTCGGCGAGCTTGAAGGGTGTTTACAATCTTTGTGAAATTGATGCAAAATAGAAGTTGTATTATCTATCCAATCTATCGTTAGGCCAGATAATTCGGCAAGCCGATGTATCTCATTATCCATACCTCCCCACATCTTGATAGCTTCATTATAACCCTTCATTTTCTTAAACCATGATAAAGTAGCAAGTTGACAAGCCCCATCAGCTATATCCCTATTAAAAAGTTTAGATTGATGTTTAATCATTTCAAAATCTTGCGTCTCAAAACGATCAAAAATAGGAACATGCTTTCTCTTTGACATAAATACCTTACATAATAACATTTTATTTTTAGCTTTTCTTTTATTAACAATCTCGAAAAAATTGTTATCATATATGTTGTCTATATCAGCACACATAACATATTCAGAATTAACAAATTTTATACCAAAATTAAGGGACACACATTTGGACCAAACAGGATTTTTTAATTTAGAATAGATATGAACAGCTTTATACTTGCGACAATATTTATCAACTTCGGCAAAGGATTTATCGTTACTAACATCTACAACAATAATGTTGGGAGTGAAATCTATATCCTTTTGATTTCTAATAGAATACAAAGAATTATTTACTCTATTGACTCCCCTTTGCGATAAATTTGTGATAAAATATACTACTGATAAATCCATATTCATCCCCAAGTCAAAAAACACGATTTTCTATGAATTTTATTTTTCCGCCTCCACTTATAACCTAAATCCTTAACAGCAATATAATTAGAACTCCTATAGACACTATGCTTCCATTTATATTTCTTATAGAAATCTTCTACTATATTATCTTTCCTCTTACTACTGGCCCAGCTTGAGACTAACTGTGATTCCGGATTCAATGTATCCAGCATAAAAGAAGAGGCATCTCTAACAAGAGTTCCCCTAAACATTGTCGGATTCAAAGATATTCTAGAAAATATATGTAACATCCCCTTATCTTTGTTATCCAGAAATCCGCATTTACATTCCCTACCCTTTATTCTACCCTGAGACAATCTCACAGAACATATATCGGGATACTTATCAAGCACATAGATTAGATCATCTATATTTATTTTTTTTGGTACTACTCCAATCATCTTCTAAATGAAAAACGTAATTAGATTTTGTATGACTCCAACACCATTTAACCGCCTTAGCAAAATTAGGAGTATCTGGAAAATTGTAAACCACATTATTAAAATACTTTTTGGCGATATTTAGAACATCCTGTTGGTTGAAACGTTTATTGCCAACAGGATCTACATTTATCACAACTCTATATCTGGAACTATCTGCAAAAATATTTCTACAAAAACTTTTCAAAGTACGATCTAATATACCGGGACGGAGAGTCGCTACTATTGTTATATCTATTTCTTGCATTAAAATACTCCCCAATTTTCCTCTATGGGCAGTTTTATAACTCCATTCTTTTTGCTTCTCTGATACATTTTAGTATTTTTCTTAGTATTTTTTACACTCATCCAATCACTACGAGTATGATACACACTAAAAATAGTATATTTAGGAGAGGCTATTAAATAGCCACTACCCAAATAAGCAAAAACTCTCCTATTAAAATCCATATCTTCGCATGACCATCCTACGAATCTCTCATCATATCCCCCAACTTCTAAATAATATTTTTTCTTCATTGTAAAATGACTATTCCCAAGAGCTTCTCCCGCAAACCACCTTGTTTGAGGCTTTGTAAAAGTTCTTAACTTATTTTCATTTTTTGTGTACCTCTCCCAAGCTAGTCTATGTTTTTTAGCCTTACCAATTAGATGTTTTTTAATATACTCCTCGTTGAAATTCCCATCTGCTACACGTTTAGACTCCCTGACATCCAGATACCTAACCCTATGACAAAGTTTTGTCCTATTCATATTCGGATTTGAAAAAAAATCTTTAATACCAATTAAAAAACTGGGAGGAACAAGTGAATCTATATCTATCATGGTAATATATTTGCCCTCACTATTGAGAACACAATGATTAAGGGCTTTACTTTTCCAAAAGATACCATTAAATCCAACTTTACAATGTTTTATATTTAACTTATCTGAATAGGAGGCAATTAAATTATCGACCTTCAGATTTTTCCCTAAATCGGTAATAATAATTTCAAAAGAATTTTTATCCACGTATTTAGAAGAAATTAAAATAGACCTCAAAAATACTTTGAGAGAATTGAATCGTTTTCTATGGGTTGATATGATGGAATTAAAAAACTTATAAGACATAATACCTTATTCTCCGATCAAACAAATAACATGTTATAATATCGAAAAATAAAATATTTACCTTTAAATTATAATAAGAAAGTACCCCAGTTCTTATCTATTAGAATACAAACAACTTCAAAAAAAAATTCTGATCAACATTGCTAGATGCGATATCTATGGACTTTAAGAATGCTTTGAGCAACCATATTCTATCCCTGTGACATGAAACTATAGAATTAAACGTAGACATACTCTAAATGTTTAGAAAAAACTTCATATGCTAAATCTATACTTGCCTGACGAGTAGTAAAAGAACTATCCCATTTATGATTACCATATATCCTGAGCAGGTGAACTGGTATTTTTTTATCTATCCCCGCAAGGAAGAGAGCCATTTCTTCATAGGAATCACTAAAATCATTTCCCCAGTAAATAGGAATACTTATTTCAATATGAACACCTTGCTCATAAGCCTCTTGTATCCTATCTTCAACAACATAAGAACCTACGCCGCAAAGGTTAGCATACTGATCTTCTTTTCCCTTCCAATCAATATTCATAGCATCAGTAACTTTGCATATGTTATACCAAGGTCTTTTATTAGCAAATGCATTAGTCTTTATAATAAACTTTAAATTACTTCTTTTACACCCTTGTTCCGCAAGATCTATTAGGTACTCATAAGAAATAATAGGTTCATTATAAGTCATGCATATGCTCTCGCATCCCTCTTTTTTAGCCATATCTACTACTTGATCAGGTAAAAATTTTCTAGATTTTTCATAAGAACTTGCTTGACTTATTTTATAGTTCTCACAAAAAACACAGCTTAAATTGCACCCAAAACTTCCGATAGATAGAGTTTTTGTGCCAGGTAAAAAATGACGTAAAGGTCTTGTTTCGATAGGATCTACAACCACTGTAGTTAGATACCCATAATTAGTAGACTCTATTTTTTCAGATTTGCGCATCCGAACACGACATTTGCCATATTCTCCATCTTTTAAAACACAAAAATGAGGACATAAAGTACATCTTATGCCCCCAGGATCTTTTTCATAGATAGGTGAGGATCTATCCATTAGATTCCTTTACCTTCCAGGCATCACCTACCAAACATATCCCCTTAAGATGATCTATCTCATGAAGAACCACTCTCGCTTCAAAATCTTTAAAATCATCCGTCTTATTCTTGTCCCCGTCTACATATGATACAGTAACATTTTTGGATCTCTCAACAAAAGTGTAAAAATCAGGATAAGATAAACAACCTTCTTTCTGGACGTGCTTTTCTTCACTCTGTTTTTCCACCACAGGGTTTATAAGAGCCGATATACTACCCCCCTGCCCCGAAGGTCTGATTACTATAATTCTCTTGTTATAGCCAATCTGAGGAGCTGCTAGACCTACTCCGTTTTCGGTAGCAGCCAGTACTTTCTTCAAATCTGTTACTATCCTAGAAACATCTTCTTTTTCAGCAGCAGAATCACAAACTATTTCCAAAAATGGGTCATTATACTTGAGAATCTTAGACACCATTTTTTTTCTATAAACAGCAGTTTCATATTTACTCTGATTATGTTTTTTCTTATTTGCTTTGGCTCTTGCCTTGCCCTTTAATCTGGCCATATTTCATCCTATTTAAATATTTCTAACTTCTAGAACAACTGTACCATCAGATTCAGTACTTCTCGATACAACATTAAACTGACAAGAGCTATTTGCATCTTTAATAATTTTCTTTTCTGCATAAATTTGAGTAATCTTACTAAGATTTATCTTCTTTCCATGTGCCCCATAGTCATAATCATCAGCATGCATAATAAATCCATTCTGAGTTTTTTCAAAACCAATATCTCTCATGCCTCTAAATTGATCTCTCCTGACTACAACATTAGCATTTTTTCCTGCTATTGCTGTTCCTTTATCAAAAATTTCACACTCTAATCCAACTCCTTTCAAAGAATCTACAAGAACCTGTTGATCTTTAAACATAACTTCTACTTCATGCATTTGTGACATAATTAAGCCTTTCTATTTCTTTCTGTAATATAAATTGTTTTTATAGTATCGACATATTTAATTTCTCTTAAAGAATTAAAAAATTCAGCATAAGATGAAAAACAATAAATTGTACAATAAAGATTATTAACAGATCGATTAATAACATTGTCAAATGTACTGTATTTATCATCTATACCCGTTAAGTCTATAGGAAGATTCTCTTTTAATGGTATCCACTCCCATGTATGCTGACCGGGACCAATAATAATCTCTTTCAAAAAATACATCATCCTAAAATCGGTAATCTTAACAAAAATATCATTCTTTGCAATATATGTTGTATCGTTACCATTATTAGATTTCAATATTTTCATATGTTATTCCTTTTTTCTAATATATGCATACAAAATTCATATACTGCACCATAACCACCCTTGGCATCACATATATAATTACTTTCTTCTTTTATTATCGGCACAGCATCAGCAGGACAACCAGTATAAAGAGCTTTTTGCATACATTCTAAATCATTTTCTGCATCGCCTATATAGGCAATATATTCCCATTTATAAAAATCACGATAATCACTTATATTAGTACTTTGTGCTTCACCTATATAAGCATATTTATTATCTACTTCCGTATGATAATGAATATGCTTACTATTAAAAGCATTTTGCCACACCAAAGACCTACTATGTATCTTAAGATAATTTATCTTATTTCCGATACATCCATCTCTGGCCTGGCTCATTATCATAACATGCATATTTGTTTTTAAAACCTGTTCCAAAGCATACCAATCCCTTGTATAGAACCTCTTGGTTATAACAGAATTAGAAATTTCCATCCCTGATGAATAATAATACCCTCCATCAGTTAATACGCCATCTACATCAAGCACTATCACTTTTATTTGCTTAAAATCAATCATGCATATCCTAAGTAACTAATTTATCATTTTCTATAAGTATACAAAACGAATAATCACTTTTCAAGTTTTTTCTTAAAAATCCGAAAAAACTATATTATCCTTGCCTTCGCATAGGAATCTTAATCTTTAATTTCTCAGCATTTTTCATCTCATCTTCCGTTAATCTTGATTTATAAGAGAATGATTTATAAATAGCTTTTAAATCTCTTACCATTTTTTGCAAGCCTGATGGTTCTAAAGAAGCCGCTTGATCAGTCCCTTTAGCAGTTCTATCAAGGGTAAAATGTCTTTCTATCCAAGTTGCTCCCAAAGAATAAGCTGCGATATCTGCTGCTATACCTAAATGGTGCCCACTAAACCCAACTACAGGAAATTCACATAATAATTTACTTATCTCTTTTAAATAAAGTTCCTCAAATTTAACAGGATATCCAGAGGTCGTATGATACATAATTACCCTATCTTTTCTTTCAATAAGATAATTAAATAAATCTCTTTTTGCTTCATTTTCTATCATCCCTAAAGATATATGAATATCCTTATCATATTCTTTGAATAAAATATCTAATAAAAAATAATTCTCATTCATAGGAGATGGAACTTTAATAAAATCGGAGTTAAGAGAAATAATGTCTCTTGCCGAATCTTCATCCCATACTGAACAAGAATATCCTATTCCTACATTATCACAATATTGTTTCAATTCTATATGCTGATCCAAAGTAAATTCTAATTTTTTTCTATGTTCAAGATATGTTTCTCCAAAAGAATTAATAGGACAAGGATGGGGTTTTTTATGCATATTTATAGGTACTGCTTTTTCCGGATTTCTTTTTTGAAATTTTACATAATCTGCTCCACATAATTTAGATATTTTAATCATTTCTTTAGCAATATCTAAATTCCCTTGATGATTACAGCAAGCTTCCGCAACAACTGTACATGGTTTATAATCCATTTTTCCTCCTATTCTATTAATCTATCGACTTTTTAAGGAGAAAAAATTTCTATTTTTATATTGTTGTCTGAGAAAACCCCTTCCCTTGTGGGAGGGGATGAATCAGACTCATCTGAACGTAGTTAAAGACATTACTCTATTCTCCTAATATAATTAAAGGTTTTCACTTGAAAA
>Ga0075115_10001235_pt1 | contig 12598 bp, 12 predicted proteins | sample AntAceMetag02UKH_FD_69785 | JGI IMG/M metagenome (GOLD analysis project Ga0075115, IMG submission 69785) | Saline lake microbial communities from Ace Lake, Antarctica - Antarctic Ace Lake Metagenome 02UKH | ecosystem: Environmental > Aquatic > Non-marine Saline and Alkaline > Saline | place... | reverse complement strand
AGAAAATGCTAAAAACACTGGTTCTCTTTACACAAAATAATGGTATCTTTCTCATCAATAAATATAAAAGGCATAAGAGTACATTTGAATTTAAGGAGTTTCTTAGTTCGAGCTCATCGTCACCCATCGAGGAGCTCCTGTCCGAGAATGGACAGTTCACAGTGCACAACGAACGCAGCATAGAGATAGGGGGCAATCTTCTGAATCGAGATATGGTAACGATGATATATAGGTAGAGTATATGTTGCCAATATATTGACGTTTTCTCAATATTTGTTGGTTTTTACGATTTAGCGGGATTTAGCCTATCTGTGATTCTTTAATAATATTGTGCCTTTGGGAGTGAGCTGGGCCATTATTACAAGATAAATGCTTGGCACAAGCATTGCAGTGGTTAATGGTCAGCTATTACACGGTTGTGTGAACTACGCGAGAGGAGGGCATTATGTGTCCAAAGCTGAGTGCAAAGGTAATAAGGCAAAAAGCAAGGAAGCGGGTGCTCAATAAGAGCCTCGCAAATGTCGCCAACGCTAAAATAAATATGGCGGGCAAAAGTTCACCCCATGTCGAATATGTGGATGCCAAGGGACCTCATACTGAATATGTCGACAACGCGTCTAGAGTGGACCGCCTGTCTCAGGTTAGCCAGAGGGGGCGATTGGCCACTCCCCTTCGGAAGGTTAGTGCACGCCGTAGAGGCAAGCTAAACCGCGGGCGGTAGCAAAAAAGCGTACTTAGCGGACAAGCCCAACGCTTCCAAATGTGAGCACGCGTCGCAGGGGCAAGCTAGGTCGCAAACGCTAGCATGTAAGGCGTGCCTAGCGGACAAGTCCGACGCTTCCAAGAGCAAATCACCTAAAAGGAAGTTTGTGATATGAACTATATTATCAAGCTGACCAATCGCTGCAATTTGGACTGTATATACTGTCACGAAAAAAAGAGAATGCGCAAATCTAAGCTGATATTAACCGAATCAAAGATGCGCAACATCCTTGAAACAATAGAAGCATATCAGAAGAAGGCCAAGGACAAGAATGTTCGGCTACAGTTTACGGGGGGCGAAGCGTTGATGGTGCCGTATTCGATGTGGAAACGCTACCTTGGATTGGTCAAAGAGATTTTTCCCAAGCCCTATGGGGTACGGCTAGCGATGCAGACCAACCTCTTCCACCTGACCGGGAAAATGATAGACCTAATAAAGGAATATGACATTGGTGTTGGCGCATCCTACGATTTTAATGATTATACGCGCGTCGATCTTAAAGGTAGATCTTCATCAAAGCGAGTGTTTAAAAACATGCAGCGATTGCGCGATGCCGATATAGATTTTGGCTTAATTTGCGTGGTATCCAATTATAACATCGACGACATGGAAAAGATCTATGATTACATGATATCCAATGGCATTTCCTTTCATTTTCTTCCGCTAAATCGCGCTGCCTATGAATACCAAAAGAAATTGATCATCGATCCTAAGCATTATGCGAATAATCTATGTAGCGTCATTGAAAAGTACGTGCTCGACAGCAAAACAGATGTCGAGTTTACAAATGGCAAAAGCTATTCGAGCATTATCTTGAAGAATGCCCGCCATGATATCCAGTGTACTTACGGCAAGAGCTGTGGGCAGAATTTTATAGCGATTAAAGGTGACGGTGATGCATTTACCTGTCCCAACTGCGAATTTGACGAATACTGCCTCGGTAATATCTTTGATGATGGTCTCGAATATATTTTTGATCCATCAAACCCCGTGCAGAAGAAGTTCAGAAAACGCTTCTCTGAAGCAACCAAGCGAAATACAAGTTGTGCCAAGTGTAAATGGAGAAAGATTTGCAATCAAGGCTGTCCACATGAGTCCCTTCAGCAAGGCAATTTTTATCGAAAATCCAATTTTACATGCGAAGTGAACAGAATTATATTTCCAAAGCTGTCCAAGCTTTATCGGAGCTTAGGTTATGAAACAAAAGTCGCTTAACCCGAGCGGAGCATTGGCTTCTCATCTGGATTCTTTTTTTATGTGCCCAATAAGCCTAGAGCGAGAATATTGGAGTTAAGTGCAGGGTCAGGAAAGCATTTATCCATACCTTTTGCAAAAAAGGGGCATGTCGTCACCGCTTCCGAGTATGCAGCTAAGGCATGTAAAAACATTGACCGTATAGTAGCGATGCATGATGTGCAGATAGAAATTCTTGAGATAGACTTCCGCAATTTATTAATTCCGAATAAGCGCTACAATTACATATTTGCTCGATATTGCCTTCAGAATCACATGTCTCTGAGGCATCTCGAGAGCACTTTATTAAGCTTGCAAGGACGCACCATGCGTGGCGGCGAACATCGTTTTTTGATCCTAACAAATCAGCGCATTATAAAGCCCGATCGAAAAATAACAAAGGTTCAATCAATTGCGCGGTACTCAGCTCGTGCATTCACAGATCTACTGATGCGAACGTATTGTTCATGGAATATTTCGTTATCTGCAGTAAAGGATTGTGATGGTGTGTGCTACAAGCTGGATAAGTCATTGCCAACGATATATGATGCCCTCTTTTTTTCTGCAAAAAACACGATGTAGTGTATCTGTGATTTTCTTTACGTTAAAATTGACGCTTTCCGAGTGTCTTTGCTCACATCGATAAAGCGAACCGGTTGATATAATTATTTTTTCACCTGGCTCATGCTAGCATTCCAAGCCACGGTAAAATCGTCGCCGAAGGGGCTGCTTTCTTGCCACCAGCACCTTCCACGTTGCCGATGAGCCGGGCCTTGAGTCAGTTCCACTCATTGATCTCCTCAAAAAGGGATCTGCGCATTGCACGATACGCTGGAGCAAACATCATTGTGATACTTTATGAAGGAACATGGAATGGAAATGATCGTGGCGTTGATATTTAAACGTCTCTCCGCGCTTACGTAATGCTCATTCATGATGGATGCGGGCAGGTATCAAAGGAAGAAAGCGCTTCATGCTGTCATGTCACGATGTGTGCTGGAGGGTAGGCATGTTAATTATATTGAACTGGGAACGTGCTCGTGTTAGGTATAAGCATGTTCAGAGGGTCATCATAATTGACGAGGAGGGGTATTCATGAAGAAGAGGATTAAAAAGACGAAAAGGACAGCAAAAAGAACCATAAAGAAGAAAGTATCGGCCAAGAAGGGCGTAACCAGGAGAAAAACCATTTTTACTACTGCTCAGCGGAAGAGCCTCGAGAGCAGACTAACAAAACTTGCGAAGGATATCATATCCTTCAGGAAAGATTACAATAATTTGCTCAAGACATTGGATAAAATGTAGCGGATTGTTTTGTGATTAAACAAAAAGGGGCGATTCTTCGCCCCTTTTTTGTATGAACACATCGAAGTGCTCTTGTTGGTTATACGATTTAATCAAGCCTTCTTCTTTCTCTTCTTCTTGGCATCAACAGTGTCGGAATACTGTCCTTCAACTGCCAAGCTCAAATAGTTATCCCCGTCTCTAATCATAATATCTGCTTCGCAGAGCTCATCTAAGTAGGATTGAATCTCGCCGTCTGACATTAACTTATTATATTCAGCGTTAATTGCATCTCGCGACCTAATACGCGCACAATACAAGTATAGTTTCCTCACAGGATTCTTGAGTGTATAACTTATAATATTCCCCGAAAGCCTTGCATCCTCAATTACAAGGCTATTTCTACTATTTGCATAATAAAGCGAAGGGTTTGGATTTCCAAGCCAACCCTCGTCTTTGAGTGCTTCCTGATAGGAGCCCTGCCTCGGCAGAGAGGTGTCGTAGATGAGCTCATGAAACGCTCTCATGTTCTTTAGATATCTCTGAGGATACAACCATGAGTAGTGACTATGCGGCTTTACATTCCGCAAGCCATATTTACGTGGAGCGATAGACATTGGTGACAAATATTGAAGCTGAAATGTTGACTCGGAATACGTATGCACCAAGTGCCAGCACGATTTGATTGCGCGTATAGTATCATTGAATTCCCTGACCGTTTCACCGGGAAAACCTATTATCAGATTGAACATTGTCTTGAACTTATCTTTAGCAAATTTGAGTGCCTGAATGTTTTGCAGCGCAGTTGTTCCTTTGTTCATTTTTTTGAGCATAGAAGAAGATAGGCTTTCAACGCCAATCTGAGCATGAACAACCCCTATATCGTGCAGAGCTTGAACTTCCTCTTGAGTGACCGATGCTCTTAGCTCAAAGAAATAGGTCATCTTATTGCCAAGGGATAATAAGGGTTTAATTATTTTTTTTAAAGGAGCGTATTGGACATAGTCAACCGTCACAAAATCATTAAGTCTGTGGCGCTTAGATAGCGTCTTGATCGTCTTCACAATATGTTGAGGCGAAAACGATCGATATTTGCGTGTATGACCGCGTAATGCACAAAATGAACAACGATTCCACCAGCACCCCCTTACCATTTCAAATGGAACGCTGCGTGCCTTCACTGAACCCCTCAACTGTTTCACTTCCGAAAAGTATTCAGAGTAATCTGGCACGGGTAATGCGTCGAGGTCCTCGACAGCGGGCCGGTCAGGTCCGCGATAAATTTTATTTCCCACTCGATATGAGCATCCAGCAATGAGTTTGGCGCGTGCATGATCTAGGTTAGTGAGAATCTCTACAAGAGTTTCTTCCCCTTCTCCATCAACGACATAATCTATCCAGGGAAAGGATTGAAGTAAAGACTGCCCAAGCTTTTCGACACACATGGCGCCACCAAAGACCACCTTGCTTTTGGGATGATATTTTTTCGCAATCTTTGCAAAATAAAGAGAGGCCAGCGTCTGGTTGCCCAAAATGCTAAATCCAATAACATCGAACTCCTCATTCTTAATATAGCTGGCTATCTCATCGTTAAATTTTATTACAGTATCCAGAACGAAATCGAAGCTCGGAGCGTTCTTAACCTTTTCGCGTTCAACGGTTTGCCAATAAATATCCTCTACGATCTCTCGTCTTTTTTTAGAGGGAAATAGGCAGAGAGAATATATTCCATCTCCAACCCAGCGCCAAAAGGCGACATTCTCGTAATGGTCCATTCCTAGCGAATCAGCAAGCCGAGGCGCAAGGTAGACTCCTTTAACGGGAAAACCTTTTGCAGCAAGAACGCTCTTCACGATGCCAATGGCCGCCGGTGGTCTGTAAGATGATACAAATGGAGCAGACACGAGCAACGTGCGTGGCTGATGTTTTATAGTCATGGTATCTTACCTGAAGAGAGTTGTTATTCGATTGCTTCTAATATGCCTCGTTCTACATAAAAGCGTTCAGCACGACAGTTTTCATTGACCGTCGAAAATATTTCGTCATTAACCTCTAGTGCACGCTTAGCACAGCCGCCAGGACAGAAAGTGAAATAGGAACATGATTGATAACAGTCTTTCATAAAAAGCGGCGATCTCCCTTTCCAGTCGGGATAGGCATCTAGCTTTAATAACTTCTCGATATCCTTAGGGAATCGATAATGATCCTCATCGCCTCCTTGAATGGTGTGATTGCATATTCCAATCTTTCCGTCCGGCCGGAAAACGAATTGTCCGGATGAAACGGCAAGGCAATAGAAATGGTAGGGCGTTGCGCGATTCTGTGCCCACCTTCGATAATATGTGATCCGCTGCTCATGCATCCCAAGAGCCTTCACCTGATCGTAAATCGCGTGCATTTTATCGAAGAATTGCTTGTCGCTGAGCTTCTTAAACGGGTCTCCTTTAGTTCCAACTCCCTGCATAATATTAAAAACTAGAGGCGGCTTGTCTAAGTGTTCTGCAATCCAGACAAGATCTTTAACTACCATATTTATATTCTTGGGCCCTATAGTCCATGAAAGCGAATACGGAATTTCATATTTCTTAAGCAAGTTGATGCCGTTAATTATTGCCTCGAACGTTCCCTTCCCACCGTGAAAGATTCTTTGTGCATCGTTTGATTTTCCCACGCCATCGAGCGAGACGCCCACGATCATCTTATAGTTGCGTATTAATTGGGCAACGTGTTCATCGATCAGCGTACCATTTGTGGTGAGAACAAGGTCAACCTTGCTATCTCCAAAGACGCCTTGTTCCTCGTAGCGCCGGATCTTCTTTGCTGCACGCTCTATGAACGGTATGTTGAGCAGCGGTTCGCCGCCGTAAAACTTGATTACGAAATCGGATGTATTATCCTTTGAGATTGTTTTGAGGAAAAACTTAAATTGTCTGTCAAATACCTTCATCGTCATCATTGCAGGTATCTGATTGTGTTTGCCGGGAACGAAAACGCAGCATCCTGGACAGCTGAGATTACACTGCATTGAGGTCGCTATAATAATCGTCCTGGGTTCGCCTACCTGTCTCTGCGCTTTCGCACGATATTTTTTGAGCTGAGTAAGCTCATTAAATTGTTCACGGACTATAAATTTCTGCTCGAGTAGTAAACTCACGAAGGTAAATAATTCATCTGCTTTTTGCGCAGTCCGGATGTTTGACCGACCAAGGTTTAGAGAAAAAGCTGTTTGAATATTTCTGAGAAATGATCCGAAGTTTATAGAAACTGGAAACAAATCAAGAACCGAAAGCGATTCATGTTCAAAAACTTTGATTACATTATGGAGAAAATAGGTGTTGGCAAGATAGGTTACATTGTCGTGTTCAAATCTGATGAAATGGTCAATAAGACGCATTCGATGATTTATAAAGAACGCCGCAACGCGTTTGAAGCTTTTTAGTTTTTTTACTTTTTCCGCAATATCACATGATATTTCGCTCATGTTTGATGCTCCGTCAACGCTATGCACCTCGAACACATCTCGAATGACAATGTATGGATGACCGACCGGGCCCGAGGACCACATCTAACATGTGCCGTAAGCTCAGCCATATAGAAGCTCTACTTCGTTACGCGTCTACCGGATACACTTCCACCCACAGTTTCAGCAGGGAATATGCGGAAATGCACGCTTTACTTCGCCACGGTTAACGGAGTCTTAGCGCGTCCTGATGCGTTTCCTAACCCGAGCCCTCGGCCTAGACGCACGCTGAGCAAGACTGCCACTATCACAATCTTGCGGGCACCTTTGGCCACAATCGCTTGCGATTGTTCCAACTGGGTTCACGCTAACGCGCCTAGCGGCAACAGCACGCTTGCCAGCTATTCTACTTGTCGAGATCTTCCTCTTGGCTACCAGCTTTCTTTTTATAGGCATGACAACACCTCCTAAGTTAATTGATCTAAACATCTCTGTACACTAGTTGTGCACAAAATGTACCATATCTTATATTCAAAAGTCTATGTATTTTATAGGGAATTTCCTCAGGCGCATTATCATTTTGGTAATACAGTGTTATCTTTGACACCATTTGATCGTATTCAGTTTACGCAATCTCGGACGCTCTTCATGATTTCACCTAGAATATGAGCATAGCTATTTCAGTATACATTCCATACTGGGATTTACAGATGAATTTGATCGCAGGACAAGCCGAGCCGGAAGGGATTAAAACCGCGTCATCAACGACGCATTCGTCCACACATGATCCTGATCTCTTTCAAAACTTTCATTCGCAAAGTGATACCGGCTATAGCCAATTAGCGCCGACAGCCACAGATCGCCCTTCTTCCAGATACGGGCGCCAATTGATGCCGTACTCGACACCAGCCACTCAAAATACGACTGATGACCTATTTGCTTGCCGAACCCAAATGATGCTGTCGCATTCACGTTGAGCTTTTCACTCAATCTGTATGCAAATGCCGTCACTATATTGCCGTTATGAAATGTCTGACGATGATCTAGGTCACGATGAAGTCCATAGTAGTCCCCATGGAGCGAGGTCATGAACCTCTTAGCATTCAAAATTATATCAGCGGATACAACATAACTTGGATACCAACCGTTAAAAACGCCCTCGCTCCTGTTGGCCATCACTTTAGTGGAGACCTTCGTTGTAAGCTGCTTTGAAGGACGCCACTGTACTAGTGTATCCAAATGTGTTTCGGCGCCTTCAGATGTATCTACGTGATCATCACCTAATAGTCTGAAGCGACTGTTCCATACACCACCACCGCCTCCAATTCGAACATAACCCTTCTTAAACTTGATGTGCGCCAGCAGCGAGGCCCAATGTTTCTTGGTAGAATCCTGATAGAAATTTGATGTGATATCGTCTTCTTTGAACATATAGTCAGCAATGATGCCTCCTTTGCCGAATATGTAGGACGCTTTAGCCCTCAGCATCTTTCGGTCGTTCGCCTTGGTAAAATATGAGGAATCATACGGCGCCGCAAAGTCCTGTTGATACATCTCGCCAGACATATACAAGGATAACCCCGTTTTAAAAGGGTGCCGTATCGTTAGCGCCCCTTTCATCAGGACGTGCGCTGATCGCTGATCAGCCGGTGCATTCCAATTCTTCTCAGCAAGCGCCTTTGCGTATAGTTTGAACCGTGAGTTTCTCTTAACCAGCGTGACGTCCGATGTGGCCGAAAGTCTGCCGTAATTAGATGCACTGGTTACGGGATCATCGCCATCGGACTTATAACGCAGCTTGTTCCATCTGCTGCTGCCTGAGAGTTCTAGATTGGATATTAGTCGCCAGCCTTTAAATGGAACATTTATTTTTAGCGTCCCCTTTCCAACGAGATGATGAAACATTTCGAGTTCACGTGATGACACACCGCTCGATACGTTCTTTCTCTTATAATAGTCGAATACGTATTGTAACGCTGCTGAGCCAGACGCGATGTTTGAAGTAAACTCATATTTTAGAAGAGATTTGATTCGTTTGCGAACATCAGGGGGCAAAACCTTTTCACGAAGCATTTTGCTCAATCGTACTTTCAGAGACTCCCATAACTTGTTTTGAATTGCGTCGACATATTCCTTGCGAATGGTTCGATCGCTGGTTCGCACCAACTGCTGTACGAAGCACTCAAATTGATCATCCGACATCTCGCTTCGATTAAGCTTCTTGTCGGCGACGACATCATAGCGATTGAAATCCTTGGATTCCAGCGATAGCTTGCAGTGCGATGAAATTTTTGTCATTACCCCGTCCCCACTCCCAATTCCTCGATTTGGCTACTGTATATGAGTTATCGGAGTATTTATGAAAAAGTTGCGGGATTTCTCTCGGGGAGCCTGGGAGTGTCAAAATTGACGCCAACCGCGTATTTTTCTCATATTGATAATGCTAACATATTGATATCATTAGAATATCATCTGGCACGGTGTTTGCTCATTAAATGGGAGGTGATCTGGTATAATGGATTTGTGTGCTGGAGGCTATTTATGTCCAACTTCTTGAAAATATTGCCGCTGTTTCTTCTGACGGCCCTTTTGGTTGCTGGGTGTGATTTTGGCAAGTCACCGGACATGGACAAGGTGAGAGATGTCCTGATGGAGGAATACGGCGAGGAAGTTTATGGCGAGGAAGCTTTTGCCGATGAGGAGGCAGTGGGTGAAACCAAGGGTGGGCCATTTGCCTTTGATTCTGAATGCAATGATGAAGGCTGTCAGCAGGGCTTCCGGGACTACATGGTCATTGCATGGGGTGAAGATTGGGAGACCGAATGCGAGGAGGAGGATAAAGTTGCTGAATACGAGTTCTACCTTGTGTTGAGAGAAGAGCTTGGATTGGGTGGTGGAGGGTAGTAAAGATTACAGTATGATCCTAAACGAGGCCACGTAGTACTGGCCAATATCATTATCAAAGTAATTTATGTTTCCGTCGATGGTGAGCTGCGTTCTATCCGAAGGCGTAAAGATCAGGGAAAAAGTTCCTGCTTGCGACATCTTGCTGACGAGCGTGTAGTAGGCAGGCGTATATGCAATGTCGAACATGAACCAGTCCGTAATTTCCTCTTGAATCCCTAAAGCTCCTGAATGTGTATAGCGATTTGGGTGATCGGCAAATTGGAATTCATATTCAACGTAGATGTTGTCGTAAAACGGCATCCTGAATCTTGGGCGGAACCTGTATTCCATAGAGGTGCTTGCGTTGGAACGATCCGCTATGCCCATGGATACGAGCAGCGTAACGTATTCATGAAAGTCTATGTTGTCGGAGATTGTGTACATGTTCGTCGCCTCAATGAGGAGTTCTCCGGTGAAGGTGTCGTTGTAGAAGTCTCTCACGTACTGGAAGCCTAAATTGTTGTGCCAGATGTACTTTTGGAAGCTGAAGAAGGCCCCGTGACGAAACTCGGTGTTCTGCAAGGTGTACACGCTCTGATTGCGGTTCGCATAGATATAAAGATCATACGACGCTATGATGCTTATGTCATAGGGAAGGGTAAACATCGCTTCGAAGTGCGGATTGTGTCTGTCCATCATATACTGCCTGAAGTCGAGTATTCGGTCGATTTCTCGCATGAGCGTGTAGCTGTATGCTGTCGAGAGTTCCAACCACGGCCTAATCGGCTGCGTGTACTTGAACGTTCCCACATCGTCGCGTGAGATCGTCCTGGTAAATCCCAACCAGCTGTCGTAGCGCGCTGAACGATTGAAGTTGTAGCTCATGGTCAGCCGCGGTCGGTACGTTAGTTTCAGGTCTTCGAGCCCCAGCTCCGCATCAACATGGTCGGGATCCCTCTTGAGGGTTTCGTTGTAGTATTCCCGCGCTTTGTACCAGTCGCCTTCCATCTCGTAGGCTTCTCCCAGTGAATACAGCAACGCTGGATCATCGGGATTGGACTCCAAACCTTTTCTGTACGCTTGCTTCGCTTTTTCGAGGTTTTCCTGCCGCATATAGGTCTTGGCGAGAGTGAGGTAAGAGGAGATATCCTTGTTGTTCCAGAGGATCCTGCGATTGATCTCCCTTATCCGGTCATCAAGATCGATAGTGGCATTTTTTGCTAACCCGAGTTGAGCCTTAATCTCTTCGTTATCAGGATCTAGTTTTTGAGCCTGCCTATAGACCTGAGTTGCCTTGTTGAATTGAGCGTCCTTCTGATACATTGCTGCGAGGGAAAGCATGGTTTGCACGTTGTTTGGTTCAAGTTCTAGCAGATACAAATAGTATTCTGCCGCCGTCCCATACTGCCGCTTCAATTCATAGCTCTTTGCCAATCCTTCTACGGCGTCCTTGTCGTCGGGAGAAAGCTCAAGAATACGTTCGTAAGTTTGAATAGCCTCACCGTATTCTTGCATCGCTGATAAAAGCCATGCTTCCAAGAACAATGCTGTGAGATCGTTGGGGTTTCGCTTCAGTGCTCCGTCGATTACTTCTGCCAGGGGGAGCTGTTGTGCACCATGCAGGTCGTCTCTGGATGTGAGGTAGCTGCGCGCTTGTATCAGGTTGGGATCATACTTTGCTGCTTTTTCAAATTGTAGAAGGGCCTGCGCGTAATCCCCTCGCCGCATAAAGTAACGTCCATAGACTACCAAAAATCTCGGATTTTGTGACATGGTCTTGCTCAAGGAGCTCAGTATTGTCCAGGCCGGACCCCACTGGGAGTTTTGTATGTGCTGTACGGCTTCCTCGAGTTGCTGATCCTGAGTCGCATGAGCTTCGGGGTTTGCGAGAAAAAATACAGCGATAACGCATAGTAAGGCGAGTAGGGCGATAATGGATTTATGCGTCATTCTCATGGCGATCTTGCCATTTTAGATGCTTTTGTGCGGAAAATCAATTGTCGTATTAGGGACTTACGAATGCCTAGACTTTGGAGTGGGTGACGTTGACCGTCTCTATTCCGTCTTCAGTCGTGATCTCTACGTCGGCAAAGATGTTTGGCGATTCCGCTTTAACGATCTTGGCTAGCTGAAGTGCCAACTCACGGATCTCTGTATCCGCATGCGCGCTGCCACGCATCTCGATGATGTGGCGGATCGCGCGCGCATTCATCGTGAGGAAAACTTTGGTCTCACATGCGTTGGGAAGCACAGAGCGCGCTGATTGGCGGACCAATTTTCTGCGGTCGGTGCCTTTTAGATCCGGGTGCGTCTTCTTGATGTGCTCCGACGTTGCGTTTACTAGGTCGACATACGCTTCATGTGCGGCGTTGATCGAGTTCTCCCACTTTCCTTTAAGCTCCGGGTTGTCACGATAGAGGGGTGGGACGACGTAGCGCGCATCGGATTCGTCGACGTAGCGCTGACTGAGTTGTGAGACGCCCACGCCAGCGCGATGGCGTATCAGTTCATGTGTTAGCGAACGCGAGATGCCGGTCACGACAAAGTTCCATACTGCATGTTCAAGGACAGATCCGTGATGCGATGAGATGATGCGGTCCAGGTACTCGGCATTTGTCTTGCGACCCTTGCCGTATGACATGTAGCAGATGCGCCCGGCTGCTTCGGCCAAGACCTCAGGCGGACGGTCGGTATCTGTCTCGAATACCACGCCTTCGTCGTCGAGGAAGCGCTTCATGTCCTCGGCGTTCAGGGTCTGCTTCCCAACTAGATAGACAGAAGGTTTTGTTACAATGCGTTCCATAGTTTTTGCCTTAGCTGAAGGCTGATAGCTGAGTGCTGACAGTTGATTTTACGAGCATCCCATCGAGTTTCCACAGTTCAAACACTTGTAGCAGCTACCATTGCGCACCGTTACGTGTCCACAGGAATCGCAGAAGGGGGCGTCGCCCATCATGCTGGAAAGCTGCTGG
>Ga0075115_10001232_pt1 | contig 12608 bp, 8 predicted proteins | sample AntAceMetag02UKH_FD_69785 | JGI IMG/M metagenome (GOLD analysis project Ga0075115, IMG submission 69785) | Saline lake microbial communities from Ace Lake, Antarctica - Antarctic Ace Lake Metagenome 02UKH | ecosystem: Environmental > Aquatic > Non-marine Saline and Alkaline > Saline | place... | reverse complement strand
ATTCTACGATAGAAAAAATGAGCTTTCACTACTGGCTGAAACTAAAGCCATGTCCCTTAATGCTGCACGAATGACAGTGGTTGTTGGCAGACGCAGGATTGGAAAAACAAGCCTGGTATTAAAATCATGTGAAGGAGGTGAGCATATATATTTTTTCGTTGCCCGTAAAAACGAACCCCTGTTGTGCAAAGAGTTTATTGATGAAATAGAGGTGAAATTCAAAACTCCTGTATTTGGTGAAATTAAAAGCTTTAATAAACTTTTTGAATACTTAATGATCCAGTCACAGACCCGGGCATTTACTCTTATTGTGGATGAAGTTCAGGAATTTTTTCATATAAATCCAACGGTTTTCAGTGATATTCAAAATATTTGGGATAAATATAAACAGTCATCAAAAATGAACCTTATTTTTAGTGGTTCGGTTTATTCCATGATGAAGAAAATTTTTGAGAATGAGAATGAACCGTTATTTGGCCGGACTAATGAACGCATTCATTTACAACCATTCACCATTGATGTACTTATAAAGATTATTACCGATCACTACCCTGTTTATAAGCCCAAAGACCTTCTCTGCTTCTATATTATTACAGGTGGGGTAGCCAAATATGTAGAGCATTTTTCCGATAAAAAACTTTTTACCCTGAATAAGATGCTGAATGAAATATTCAGGCACAATTCCCTTTTGCTAGATGAAGGGAAAAACCTTCTTATTGAAGAATTTGGGAAGAATTATACAACATATTTTTCCATTTTGTCATTAATTGCTTCATCAAAAACTTCCCGTACAGATATTGAATCAATATTGGAGAAAAACATTGGTGGATACCTGGACAGGCTGGAAAAAGATTACAATATTATTAAAAGTGTCCGCCCTTTGCTTTCTAAGCCAACAGCAAGGGTTCAAAAATATTTCATTGAAGATAATTTCCTTAATTTCTGGTTCCGTTTCGTATATAAGTACCGAAGCGCTATCGAGATCGGTAATTACAAATATGTAAGCGATATCGTTAAGCGCGATTTCGATACTTACAGTGGTCGTTTTCTTGAAAAGTTTTTTATTGAGAAATTTGCCCTCACAAAACAATATTCATTAATTGGAAATTATTGGGAAAGGCGAAATAAAAATGAAATCGATTTAGTAGCAGTAAATGAAAAAGAAAAGAAGGTAGTGATAGGAGAAGTAAAGCTAAATAGCATAAAAATAAACCTCCCGCGACTTAAAGAAAAATCAATTAATCTCATTCGGCATTTTACAGATTACAATATTGAATTTGTTGGGCTTTCTGTTTCTGACATGTTCTGATTATGAGTTTTTATTTTCTCATCACCTAATCTTCCATCTATAATTTGCCCTGAAGGAACATAAGCAGTAGCACAGGGCAACGCCCTATGCTATTGCTTTCCGCACCTTTGGTGCTAAAGAACCTCCTAACATTTATTGTCTTTTTCCCTTTTGGATGCCTCAATACTGAAAACACGAAAATAGCAACCTGATTTTTCAATAAGATATTACAACAAATTTTCAAAATTTAACTTGGAACTGTTGTATCAAATATTATTTATGCATAAAAATTTCTTTATACGCATAAAACGTAATAGTATCCTCGGAAAGAACATTGATTTCACAAAAAATACTATTTAATCCGATATCAAAATATTTGTTGTCTAATTCAATTCTTGAACTTTGACTAATAAAATTTGTGTCGACTTCAATCAATTTCAGATATTTATCCGGCTTCCCGAATGAAATTTCAAAATTCACATCTTCATTTGGAACAAAGATTTCAAGAATGAATGGATATGGAAGTACAGTTAATGTATCACTACCAAAAATTGTTGCATAAAAACTCATATCTGGTTGAACTTTATTATTCCTTTTTACTAGTTGTCCAATTGGGTAAGCAACTCCATCAATAACAGTATTAAAAACTTGTTTTTCAAATAGACCACCGTTGGCAATATAAAATTCAGAATATATAACTTGTTTTCCATCAACGTAATAAGACTCTCTTAGATTGCTACCATCGTCATTGAACACATGAACTATGCCATTAAGCTTTACCACCTTTATAAGTGCTATTCGTGTTAATATTTCCATTCTTGAAGTATGTTGTATATTTCCCTTCACGTAGACCATTCACATATTTGATTACATTGGACAAACCTCCTTCTAAATAGTAATGATAGCTAAGGTAATTAAGAGTGTCATTTTTACTGTTAAGGATTTTTTTCTCTTTTAGTTCACCATCTGGATAAAAAGATTCGATTATTGTATTCTGCTTGCAACCAATAATCACAATAACCATGAATATAAATTGTATTGCTCTCTTCATTTCTATAATCTATTTAAAAACATAACCACTATCCTTGACTTTATTCCAACTTAATGTATCACCCAATAAGGCTTCATGTCTCACTCCATTTCTATAGTAAATAAATTTCCCATCCTTGTTTATCCAAGAATCTTTAACAGTCATTGGAATACTATCACCTGTTTCTCTTGATATAAAGTTAGCGGATCTTCCACTTCCATCTGTTTCTTCTCCCTTTCTCATATTTCTTCGCATAATCTTTTTATCTGGCGTTAAAAAGCCTTTTATCGCTTTCCCAATAGCTCCTTCAACATTCTGTTCCACCCTTGGTTTTATTTTAGGAGTTAATTCAAATAGCTCAAAGATTCTTAGAAGTTCTTTAAAATCTAAAACCATCTAAACCGATCCAGTAGTGGGAGTAGCTAAAGACTCCCAGCCATGTCCCATTCCTCTTATTACTATGCCTCCTATTGATGTTTTTCTTTGTTTTTTCTTTCTAGGTTTTTTTATTGTCACTACTACCTCAGGAATTGGAATTGGGTTTATTACTGTTCCTATTGTATCGGTTAACCCAAATAGATCAATATACAATATAGGGTTATTCTTAACATAATGATAGGGAGAATAACTAAAAATATATTCTGCCAACGGATCAGGTGTTGTCCACCTCCCAACCTGTGCATCATAAAACCTCGCTCCGTAATCATACCACTCCAGTCCATTATCCGACTGTAGTTCCTTGCCGTTTTAAAGGTACTGCGATTTGACCGGATCGCGGTGGTGGCGGAGGGGCTGATTTAAGCCGTGGAGGGTCATGCCAAATGGATAGTAATGGGTTTCGGCGGTGGTGTTTATAGTGCCATTATCTACCTCGAAGCTTACACGGGTGTTGCCCAGATGATCCTTAAGGAAATATTCATACCTATACCCATCTCCCTCCTTGTTAACCCTGCTCTCATCTGTCAGAACAAAATCAATCGCCCCGTCAGTGTAAACAAATGATCCTGAATAATCTCTTATGTATTCTATATGTCCCTGTTCTCCAAACACAATCTTTCTTAGTTTGTTACCATTAGCATCGTAAAGATAACGGATAGCACGGTCTTTTTCAAGATATATTTCTGCCGGCAGGTTTAAATGATTGTATATAATCTCCTGTATCCCCTTGTTATCATCCGAAACCATATTCCCGTTTGCATCATACCCGTATTCCGGTTCTCCGGGATTACCGCTGTATTTTGATAGTCCATCTGAAAAATCGTAGTTGTTTAAATTATATGGTGCTTTATCATCCACTCCAACCAACCTGTTGCCTTCATAATAATACTTAAGATCATCCATTAACCCGAACTGTCCGGCATCTGTAAGCCCCATCCTTTTAAGGCTGTCAATATTACCGTTCAGGTCGTACCCGATATGTGGCACACTGTGATCTTCAGACGAAGGAACCCACTCTCCTGCATATTCGCCAAATGTGGCGGAAGTAAGCCTGTTTAACCTGTCGTAATTGTATCCAAATCCTAACCCTGTATTATTTCCGGCTGTCTTCCAACCGGTTGACGATATGTTGCCGTTGTATTGCGCTTCGGCATCAAGTCCGGCAATCCCTGATTCATACCCGAGATTCATTGCAAACAGATCATTACCCAGACTTTCAGTTTTGTTTATTTTGGTTAACCATCCCCGGATATTGTAGCTGTAGTTTACCTCTTGCGCAAAGCCGTTGTCTGTGCTGTGTATCTTTTTTGCTATTAAACTGCCTAACTCATTGTACTCATTCTCAAACAAAATCACCTCATTTTCTCCATTCACCTGATGAAATATTCTTATCAGCCGCCCTGCATGGTCATATTCATATCGCTTTTTCACCTGGATGAACGCCTGCATATCCGGAGTGTGCAGTTCAATTGTTTTTAATATTTTCCCTGGGAAATCATATAGCATGCTAACCCTGTCTGTTCCTCCTAAATGATTGTCTGATACATTCTGTATTACCCTCCCCTGTTTATCATAATAACTTACAGAGGTTAACCATTTTCCGGTCTCCGGAATAACTACCGACTCCCCGGTAACTTTGTTTATGGTTTTTGTTGATTTCTGCGGGTAAATCCCGGATTCGGGAACATCACCTGAAAGAAATGCCTGGAGGTATTCAAGCTTTGTCCGGTTAACAAATTCATAGTTGTCATAAAAGGAATATTTCTGCGGGGTAATGTTCACATTTGGAAAAGCATCGTTCAGATATTCCCCGCCTGTGATTGTCTCAAAGATCTGACCTGATGAATTAACACTGCTTTGTAAACCGGCTCTTGAATTATGATCTTTATACAACCCTTGTACTACCTGCCTCCCGTAAATATCATACTTAAAAAATATCCAGAGACTGTCATTTCTCATGTTGCCATCCCGTGATAACACCAGTCGGTTTAGCTTGTTATAAACCATCTCCACCATCTCCTGACCCGGGATCTTTTTTTCGATCATCCGGTGCCTGTTGTCATATATGTATTTGTACACCAGTGACTCATCGGTTGAAAGGGTTGCTGCTGCTTTTGGGGGGATCACCATACGCAGGTCGCCAAACCTGTCATATATATAATATGTTTTAGCTGTATTACCATCCAACAATGCTTCCTTCAGGATCACCTGCCCAAGCTTGTCTTTATATTCTTTTGTAATATTGTTGTTCTCGTCTGTTACTTCAGTAAGAAAAAGACTCCCGGTGGGATAACTCCCTGATACGTTACATGAGCCGTCACTATTCACAATCCACTTTGGTACAGACTGCCCATTGGTTTTCAGCGCCAAACGTACAGTATGTCCTTGTGCTAACGACCATGTCGCACCGGGAGCACTCTGTTCTGTGATTTCATTTAAGGGAGAGTTATCAAATATATTCTCAGCATATGGCAGGGTAGTCCCGGTAATATTTTCCGGCGGATTTGCATAATAATTTTTAATACTACTCACCGGATCATCGATCAGGTCTCCCTTCCCTGTGCCACCGGTAAAAGGAAGATAATTACGCACTACCCGACCGGCATTATCATACTGTGTTGCTGATATAATATCATTTTTTGCTGCACTCGCCTCAACTCCTATATTCTGTACCGACCTGCCTATTCCGTCAAAATAACTGATATTCGTTTGCATGTACTGTCAACGATTTTTCACCCTCAGTTCATCTTACATTTATTTGAATCTGAAATCCAGTTTAAAATCGTAGAGCCAGGGTATTTTGGGATCTATTTTCTCACGTTTTAAGATTTCCGGTAAATTCATATAATCCTCTTCATTTATGTGGTTTGGCTTCCCGTAAAAAGTCACAATAATTGTATCGTCTTTTACTTTTACGTCACCATCAGACCAGGCAAGTATATCGGTTGAAAGATGTTTGGCATCCCAGTTTTTATAGGGAGCCGGCATTTTTCTTCTTAACTGATAGGTGGCCCCTTGGGCTATCATGGCGAGCGCCAGCTTTCCATATCTGATATTGAGGTTGAGGGTTGAGGCTCTTTTTATTCCCATTTCATTCTCGAACTTAAAAAATTCTTCAACGCTCCATCGCTTATCATAATCCTCGCAGATTAGCTTCTTAGCATCTCTTTTTGATGTTGTAATAAAAGCATTGAACGTGTAATCTTTTTCAACCTCCCCGAGCCTTTCAGCAATAAGCCTGTATTGTTTTTCTTCTTTGTCGAATGAAAATGTTGTTTCAGCAATTGCAAATCCGGCCCACAAGCGTTTGTATGTGAGCGTTTTAATCGCACTTAGCATTCGGCTTGTTTTTATGGCTGGAACTAAAAGGTCATAGTTTTCATGCTTTTCGCCCACGCTGGACAGCTCCCTGGTGAAGTGCTCTTTATCGGCAACCAACAATGAGGGGGAGCGGACTATCCGCCCGGTTTCGTTTATTAAAATAGAAGTTGCTTTTGTGGTAGGCATACCCGTTGATGACATAGTTGCCATTATAGGTTGCCCGGTTTGAGCGCTTACGCTAAAAAATGTTTGAAGCATTTTTTGGGACGGTGCGTTAGGGTTTTTTCGTTTTTTGGACATCACCCTTTTAGAAGTACTGATTATCCTGTGAGGGTCTATCGCGATTATATCTCCCTGGTAATGCCCCGACAACTGCCTTTGGAGTCCTAAATTCAAAAGCATCGCCTGTGCCTGCCCCGTTGTATGTTTGTCCAACAAAAGATGCACTTGCTCATCAAAGACCAACCGCCCCATGCCATTTGCCAACTCAAAACCCTGGTGCCCCAGGAAGTTTTTTCTTCTTACGCGGTTGATGCACAATGCCGACTCGTTGACTACCTGCATGGCTATTCGCGGGTCTAAATCCATATCCTCTTTGCCTGCCCATCCTTTTATTATATCCCATGCGCCCAACCTTAAAAGCTCAGGTACCAAAAGCCATATCCCTACCGAAGTCCCTGACACTTTTTGTGATAGCATTTGCCTGAACTCCCGCTCATTATCCCTGGGGGATATTTTAACGGTCACTTGCCGGCGCTTTGTGTTATTGGTTATTATCTCTGTTTTTTCTGTTGCCGGATCTGCTTTATGTAGCCCTTTTTTTGAAGACCGTATTCATTGATTGTCCTCTCTACGCTCCGCTGGCTGATGCTTATCCCGGACTGCTGCATCTTTTGGGCGATGACCTCGCTGCTTGCCTCCGGGTCGAGAAACCGGTGCCTGATAACTTGTTTTTTCACTGAATTAGTTCGCACGTAATCTGTTTTAGGCCCGGTTGGTTTATTAGTTAGGCCCTTGGTGCCGTCTGTGTCATAAGCCTTCTTAATGACGTAAAAATGCTCCCGGCTATAGCCATACTTCCCGGCAATATTTTCAATCCTGACAGAACTGGCATGGGCTGCTTCAAAAAGCATCGAAAGCTTCCAGGCAACTGGGTCGATGGGAGAAATGGACAACTCAATGTTTCCATAAAAAGTTTTAGAAGGGATGTCTTTTTTCATAATTATGTAATTTTAAATATGGCGACATAAATATATGAAAAAGACGGAATAAAACAAGGGGTTATTAAATAAACCACATGATACGCAGTATTTAAATAAAAGACAGAGAATGGGTCACAAACAGTACCGCCATATTTAATACGGCAATTTTAATGTGCAGATCTGGAAAATACGCTACATTGCAACTGAAAAATGAAAGATAAATTAACGGGAGAAAATCGTTGAGTAACTCGGGATGGAGCGAAGGGGTCAGCTAAAATTTAATGTAGTTTGCCAACTCTTCGGAGGATGAGCTTATCTTTACATGAATTTTAGAAGAGCCGTATGATGGGAGACTATCACAGCCTGTCCCGAATATCGGGATACGGTTCTGAGAGAGGGGGAAGGTGAAAATCCTTCTTCCTACTCGACCACTCGACCGTTACCAACAAGGCGAAGAAAAGACAGAGACAGCGACAATGAAAGACAAAAGATTTAGTTTTTTTGCAACCCAGAGGAAGAAAGAAGCGAAAAGCCACCGCACATTTGGCACATTGCCTTTTGCCCGGCACACAAGCCAACGCTTTGCAAAAGTCAAAGAGACAAATCTATCCGCTGACATTATTATTTTGACATTTAATTCAAAACAATGTTTTTATTTTCAAAAAAGAATAAATTTGTGTAACGTAAATTAATGACATGTAGAACAAAGTAAAAATAAAATATAGCGTTTAGCTGAATTCTGTTTCAGAAACCGACCAAATTTCAGAGACAAACAGGAGAGTAAGCAAAACGCCGCGTCAAGGCGTGGTCGTTGCTTTTCACTTGTTTGTCGGGTTCTTGGTCGGACCTCTGGAACAGTGTAGGCAATTTGGCCACGCTTCTTTTTTAAAAATTATTGATTTTTGAATTTAGTAAGCACAATAGCCAATGCTAAGTATGATGCTACATTCTATTAAATTAAACAAATTTGATATGGACATTCAGGACAAAACCAAGGAAGAACTTGTAAGCGAGTTGCAGGAATTACTTCAAGAGAATAATTCTTTAAAGGTTTTAAAAGAAAAACGCGCTTCAGAACTGGGTATTGCAAACATAGAACTTGATTTTCAAGAAGAAGAAGAAAAAGAAAAACGAGCCGATGAATTAATTATTGCCAAAGGAAAAGCTGAAAAATGCGAAATACAATTCCGAACCATCTTTGAAGAATCATCTTTAGGCATTGCATTAATTGATTCTTATACAGGCAAGTTTAAGGAAGTTAATCCGATGTTTAGCAAAATAGTCGGGAGAACCATTGAAAAAATGAACACAATTGATTGGATGAGTATTACACACCCCGATGATATTCAATCCGATTTGGATAATATGGCACTTATGAATGCCGGTAAAACAAACGGTTTTCAAATGGATAAAAGATACATCCTTCCAAATGGGGAATATGTGTATGTAAATATGACCATTGCTCCAATAACTATAGCTGATAAATCAAATCCGCACCATTTGTGTATGATTAAGGATATTACCGAACGCAAGCAGGCGGAAGGAAAGATTAAAACCCTCAGCAAAGCAATTGAACAGGGGCCATCTTCCATAGTAATTACCAATGTAGAGGGGAAAATTGAATTTGTTAATGATAAATTTACCGAAGTGACCCAGTATCAACTGGAAGATGTCAGGGGAAAGAATCCACGTATATTTAATCCGGGACGACTTCCGGAGAACGAATTTGAAACTCTTTGGGAAACCCTGCAAAAAGGGAATACATGGAAAGGCGAAGTGTTGAACCGCAGAAAAGACAAATTTCAATACTGGGAAGAGGTAAGCGTCTCGGCGGTGATGAACCCTGATGGAACTATTAGTAATTACATCCTGATCATGGATGATATTACAGAGAAAAAACAAATGTTGGAGGATTTAATTGCAGCCAATAAAGACCTCATACAAGCCAAAGAATATGCAAAACAGTTAGCAAGCGCTAAAGACCAGTTTTTGGCAAATATGAGCCACGAAATACGCACTCCCCTCAATGGCATCATCGGCTTTACCAAAATATTGCTCCGCAATGGAATTACCGAAAAACAAAAGCATCAGTTGAGCGCCATTAAAACTTCCAGCGACATTTTGCTCGTGCTGATAAACGATATTCTGGATTTAGCCAAAATAGAAGCGGGTAAAATGGCACTTGAAACAACCGAATTAAAAATAAGCGATTTGGTCAATTCCGTTATAAGCACTTTTGAATTGCGAATAGAAGAAAAAGAATTTAAATTAAACAAGCAATATGACAAGCGCATTCCACAAATATTAATTGGCGACCCTGTCCGCATCAATCAGATATTGCTCAACCTCCTAAGCAATGCAGAAAAGTTCACGCATCAAGGTGAACAAATAAGTATCAGCATAAATTTACTGAAACAGGACGAAGAAAAAACGAGCATTGAATTTATTGTTTCCGATACAGGCATTGGCATTCCTGCCGACAAATTAGCAACCATCTTTGAACCTTTTATGCAAAGCAGCAGCGATACCACCCGCAAATACGGAGGCACAGGTTTGGGCTTAAGCATTGTGAAACGATTAGTGGACTTGATGGGCGGAACAATATCTGTAAAAAGTAAATTGAATGAGGGCAGCGCATTTACTTTTACCTTGCCATTAAAGAAAACCACAGCAACAGAGGTCTCCAAAGAAAAAAAAAGTGTTATTCTCACTGACGGCCTAAAGCAATTAGGAAAGTTGAAAATATTGCTGGCAGAAGATATTCCAGTAAATCAATTTTTAGCAGAAACCATTTTGCACGATTTTGGCTTTGAATCGGATACGGCAGAGAACGGGAAAATTGCCATTGAACTGTTAGAGAAAAATAACTACGATATAATCCTGATGGATTTACAGATGCCCGAAATGAACGGATGGGAAGCCACGCAGCACATCCGCAGCAAAATGCAGCCCCCAAAATCAACTATTCCAATCATCGCTCTCACAGCTGATGTAATTAAAAGAGATACGGATAAATGCAAAGAGTTGGGAATGGATGAATATGTATCCAAACCAATCAATGAAACGGACTTGCTGAATAAAATTGTTCGTTTGATAAAGGAAAAAAGGAAGCCCCTCTTAATCTCCCCCGAAGGGGAGAAACCAACAGCAGACCAACAAACAATTAAATCCGATAGCTATCGGATCTGCAACTTAGATTATCTGAAAAGCCATTCACTCAACAATCCAAAATTTGTAAAGGAGATGATACAAATGCTTTTGAAACAAACACCTGTTATTATTGAACAAATAAATAAATGTCTATCCACTGCCGATTGGAACGGCTTGCACGGCAATGTGCATAAGATGAAACCATCACTTGATTTAATTGGCTTGCCCAAAGATATTACAGTTGCTACCTTACAGATGGAAGAATACGCAAGAGAACAGGAGCATTTAGATTTAATACCCTCCTTATTGCTAAAACTTGAAAAGGCATTGGAGCAGGCTTTCAAAGAATTGGAAGAAGAATTAACAATAAAGAGTTAAGATTATGAAATTATACATAAAATACATGGTAAGCAACCGCTGTAAATTGGCGGTGAAAGAAGAGCTGAAAAAGCTGGGGTTGCATTTTAGCATGGCTGATTTAGGCGAAGTTGACATCATGGAAAACATTTCTGCTGAACAGCGGGAGCAACTGAAAATCGCTTTAATCAACATAGGGCTCGAATTGATGGACGACAATAGAACTATATTGATTGAAAAAATAAAAAATATAATTATTGAAACGATTCACCATACAGACGAACACATTAAAATAAACTTTTCTGATTATTTAAGTAGAAAATTAAATCATAACTATGCATTTCTCGCAAATTTATTTTCTGAAGTACAAGGAACCACCATTGAGCAGTTTATCATCGCTCATAAAGTTGAAAAAGTAAAAGAATTGCTCACCTATGGCGAACTTACCCTTACAGAGATTTCATATAAACTAAATTACAGCAGCGTGACGCATTTATCCAGCCAGTTCAGGAAAGTTGTCGGCATCTCGCCTTCTCAATTTTTAAAATTGAAAAACATAAGGCGAAAGCCGATTGAAGAAATTGGAAAATCCCCGAATAAGCCCTTCCTGCAAATTCTAAATGAAACGAAAAACGAAAATAAAATAAAACTTTTCCTCGTTGATGACGACCCGGTGTTTTTAAGATTGTTGGAATTTCAATTCCTTGAACGTGCCGGTTTTGTTATAGAAACATTCGCTACCGGTGAACTTTGCATAGAAAATTTATCACACAATCCTGATATAATCATTTTAGATTATCATCTGAACAGCATTGTTAAAAACGCGATGACCGGCTTGGAAACATTGGACAAAATAAAATCTTTAGATTCGGGTATTCCCGTTGTGATGTTATCCTCTCAGGATAAAATTGACGTGGCGGTAAACTGCCTGCATCACAAGGTATTTGATTATGTAGTAAAAAACGAAACCACCTTTATGCGCTTACAAAAAATCATTGCTGCCATTTTAAGTTACAATAAAATGGAAAAGCAATTGAATTGGTTTGAGGATAGAATGTAGTGAGGTACGAATTATGAAACTTATTCTTGAAATTATATAACATTTTCACGTTTTATACGAATTATGAAACTTATTCTTGAAATTATATAACACTTTCCTGTATATAGCTGCGCACCTTTGTATTGAGCAAAAACATAAGCTCGATTTAAATGAAAAACAAATTACCACATATTGCAGCAGCCACTACCTACTTCAGCACAAAAGCAATCGTTTTGGGTTTTTGCTTCCTGTTATTAGCAACTACAAGCCTTTTAGCACAGGAAGGCACTAACGCAGGAGGCGGAGAAGCCTCAGATACAGTAGTGGTCAGTAACACAGGGAAAAACAATCAGATATTAATTGATTCTATTGAACTTTCAACAAAATATACAGATACTTTATCCTTGCCATTTACAGGTAGAATATCTCAATCGGGTACTGCCAATAGAACAGAAATTAATACAAATCGCAACCTTAATAATACCAATGGGAAGTTGAATAAGGTGGTTATTAAACAAACAGGTACAAACAACAAAGTAAAAATAAACTCACAATGAGTTTTAATAATTAACGATTCTTAAACAAGTAAAAAACTAAAAATGATGAAAAAACCAATTTCTACTATTGAATGCGTGAGAGCCGATTCCATGTTATATGGCGCAGAACTCGGCAGCTCAAACCCCTGGGGGCTGGCAATGCTGCGGTTGCCGGAAAACCCGGATACCAATATCGCTCGCGGTATTATTTATATGAAACAAATATTTTATAAATTATTCTTAAACA
>Ga0075115_10001230_pt1 | contig 12613 bp, 10 predicted proteins | sample AntAceMetag02UKH_FD_69785 | JGI IMG/M metagenome (GOLD analysis project Ga0075115, IMG submission 69785) | Saline lake microbial communities from Ace Lake, Antarctica - Antarctic Ace Lake Metagenome 02UKH | ecosystem: Environmental > Aquatic > Non-marine Saline and Alkaline > Saline | place... | reverse complement strand
ACTGGTTAAAAATTTTGCGGTTGTTTCTGTTTTATTGGTTTTTGACATGATTTTTCTCCTTGTCTCAATTCAATCATGCTTTTCTTTTTCGTGGTAGGAGGTAATGGTATGATGCTTACTTCCTTTGCCCATAAGCAACTTACTCCCCCACTCCCCCAGAAAATGTGCTCTTTTGTGGAAAATGTTCCCGGTACCGCAATCTCTATTTTTACATGAATAGAGTTCAGAAATAAAAAGGTGAAAATGAAACAGGCTTTAAGACCGCTTATTGATTGTTTTTCAGGAGGAAAGCAGATGACAAGATGTAGAGGTTTTGAAGATTATCCTATAGAAGGATTTTATACTGTCTTATTCAGATGAGTGGCGCTGGATGAGCGAACTCTTCATAAGAATCTTGTTTTCGGGAATTGTTTTTTCATGAATAAGGCTAAGAAGCAGCTCCGCACTTGTTTCACCCATAGCCTGGAGAGGCTGGGAAAAGGTTGAAATAGGGGTTGGCCAGAATTCACTGAATTCCCGGTTATCATATCCTATGACCTTCAACTTTTCCGGCACATCTATATGATGACGCCGGGCATAGTCAATGGCCCCAGCAGCCATATGGTCATTGGCACAAAACAAGCCATTGATATCGGGATATGCATGAAGCAGTTTCTCGGCACAGTCATATCCTGAAGAAAAATAAAAATCACCAAAGAAGACACGTACATTATCAGGTTTCAATCCTGAATCACTTACCCCTTTCTTGAAGCCCTCCAATCGCTCGTTACTTGCAAACCTGTCCTTTGGACCTGCAATTACCGCCAGCTTCCGTGCCCCTTTCCCGATCAGATGCAGGGCTGCTGTATACCCCCCATTGAAATCATCCGGCATGACTGAAGTAATTGATTCCGAGATATCCCTGTTTATTGTGACAATTGGAAGATCAATATCCTGCAAGTCCACAATTCCATGCTTATGGGAGATTTCATAGGAAACGATAATCCCGTCTATATTACGACGCTGGAGAAACAGCAGCGCCTTATGGAGGTCATAATCAAACTCAACACCGCTTGCAAAAAGGAGGTGCAGTCCTTGTGCCCCTGTAATCTTTTCCACACCACGGATTATCTGGGTAACAAACAGCTCTGTGATATCAGATGCAAAAAAACCAATTATTCCGCTATGCTTACTTTTTAGGGCACGGGCATTTGTATTCGGCTGATACCCCAGTCGGTCAACAACTGCAAGTACACGATCCTTGGTCTTCTGGCTTATCGGGCGATTCCCATTGAGGGCATGACTCACTGTTGAGGGAGAGACACCTGCTGCTTTAGCTACATCAGTAATTTTTACCATATTGCCCATATTATCACATTTCCCCATTTTTACGTAGCAATAGCGACGACCTACTACCTATAGATCTTTCTCTATGCTTTTCTCACAGTTTTTTGAAGAACCACCCATTATTCCTGCAAAACTTTAATCGACACAAACTATTATTTCGGACCTACTCCTGCTGCATCATAGAGATTCAGGACAAGTTCAACCGCCTTTCGCGCATCTGCAGCCGTCACGGAGGGAAGCACGCCATCCTCCTGAGCTTGGATACAGTCTCCTATCTGACGCATATGGGCAGTATATCCGATATCAATTGGGTCTTTCACGCTGCCTGCCGTTGAGCTGGCTTCTTCGTTGGCTTCTTCGTTGGATTCCCCATCTTCGGTTTCCAGAAATTCCCAGGTAACAATCCTGTCCTCTTCCATTACCGCATGCCCTTTGTCGCCGCAAATTTCAATTTTCTTGAATGATCCGGGCCACGATCCGGTAGTGGCTTCAATTGTTCCAAGGGTCCCATTATCGAATTTCATTATTCCTGTCAGGGTATCTTCTACCTCTATTCCCTTATGGGAAAGAGTATCACCAAACGCCTTTACCTCTGTTACAGGACCCATGAGCCAGAGGAGGAGGTCCACTGCATGGATCGACTGATTCATCACAGCCCCGCCTCCGTCAAGTTTCCAGGTACCCCTCCAGTCGCTCTGGTCATAGTAATCCTGGTCCCTGTACCACTTCACATAGGCTGATGCCAGTGATATGGTACCGAAGCGGCCCTGAGAAACTGCTTCCTTAAGCTTTATGGCTGAGTTGTGAAATCGCGTCTGGAAAATCCCCGACAGGAGCACCCCGGCTTTCTCCGCAACCTGGATAATCCTGTCACACCTCTCAAGGGTGATCTCAAGCGGTTTTTCAATAATCAGGTTTTTACCTTTTTCCGCCATCAGCAGGGCAGGTTCAAGGTGTGCCCCTGAAGGAGTACATATTGAAACAAACTCAATGTCCGGATCATCACCCATCATCTCAAGGGAGTCATACACCTTGCAGCTGAACATCTCTGCAAGATCCTCAGCCCCTTTCCTGTCCAGGCTGTAGACTCCTTTCAGCTCAGCGGAATCCAGGGCCTGCACTGCCTGTGCATGAATAATCCCCACTGCTCCTGTTCCAATAATTCCATATCCCTTTTTCGACACAACTATCTCCTTAGCACCCTGCTGCATGTATATGTAGCTCCAGGAGTGACGCGTTACTTCTCAGCATCTCAGTCATCCCTAAAGTAGTATCCTTCGATTTTACTTGAGGTCCTATAAAAATTCCCGGCTGGAAAACAGCTCCATAGTCTTCTTCCCATATTCAAGGTAGTTATGTGCTTTCCTTACATCACCATCTGCCGAATCATCCATCCCTTCATGAAACTGGAATACCATATGGGGTTCAATGGAAACGTACCCGGAATAATTTTGGTTTGCTACAAGGTGACGAACGATGGGCTGGACATGACACTGTCCTTCTCCCGGAAGACAGTGCACAGCTTCCCCTGCATCGTTCATGTAGCAATCCTTTATATGGACATGGGCAATCCGATCTCCGCAGGCTTTAAGGAAATCCCAGACCTTCTCTTCCGGATGGCCATGGCTCAAAGGGTTACCCATATCAAATACAACTTTAAGCGCTGGAGACTGGACACTCTCCAGCAGGCGTTCAAGCCGTTCCGGTTCAGATGAAGCCCATCCGTCACAATTCTCGTGAACAAGGACAATCCCCTCGCCTTCAGCCATCCGGCTGAGTTCCTTAACCCGGGAAATGGATTCGTCCGCCCACTGCTCAGGGTTCCTTTCTCCCTGAGTGTAGGACATTATTCGCAGATAGGGAGTATGCATCCTTCGCATTCGCGGAGCGGCCCTCAGGAGATCCTGCGTATCCAGGCTAAAATCACCTGTTATCGGCCTTGCCCAGTTGGCAATTGAAGATGCAAAACCCACGACCTGTATATTCTCTTCGTTCAGGACCTCATATATTCTGTTAAAGTCTTCTTCAGGCATCTCGCAGATATTCTTTCCTTCCACGGACCGTATCTCCATGGAATCCCATCCAAGCTCCCTGTGCAGGGCTAACTGTCCTGATAAAAGATCGGCGCCTTCATCGGGAATTCCCGTAAATTTAATACTCATGTACTTCTCCATTCTATGACAACCCCTAAATAGTTGTCCTTATCATTCAGTAGATGGTTATAATACTCCTCGGCCTGTCCGGGAGTAATCCTATGGGTAATCATGCCGGAAGTTTTCAGTCTTCCTGCCACAATATGGTCGATCATCTCCCTAAGCTTTATCCGCACAGGCATATCATTTTTACCGGCTTCAAGGAGCTCTAGGACTGACTCATGGGCACCGACTAGCGACACTCCTTTCCTGTGGATATATTTATAGGCATTAATAGTCACATCTCCCCTGGACGAACCCAGCAGATACACTGATCCCATAAGATTAATGAGTTCCAGGGAACGGGAAACCAGTTCCGGCACTCCTGTCGCTTCCACGATCACATCAACTCCCTCTCCGTCTGTGAGGGCAAGGATTCCTTCAGCCAGATCATCTGTCGCAGGGTTCAGGGTCAGCTGTATCCCGCAATCCGTAGCAAGGGATATCCTGTTTGTGGAAATATCGGCAATTATTACCTTTCTCCCCGGATCCAGCTGAAAGAGCTGAGCACAGAAATTTCCGATCATCCCAGCACCGAATACGAGGACATTTTTCCCCTTCCCCTGTGCAAGATAGGGGACTGTCGCAGAAATCTGGGCAAACCTTCCGAAAAGGGATTCGTCAGAAATCCCTTCTGGTACAATTGCCCATACATCCTTCTCAGTATTCAGGATACCATGGGAACTGTGTGCTCCATAGTACATAACTTTATCTCCAATTTTCAGGTTAGGGTTATCATTTACATCTTCAACCCTTCCTACAGTTGAGTACCCTGGCAGGAGCGGATATTTTGCCCAAGTTATATCAGGGTCCTTAAACCCAACATGGGTTCCTGTAAACAGGGCAAGTTCCGTTCCCGGACTGATCAGGGATACTTGGTTCTTTATCAGACATTCGTTCTGCTTAAGTTCAGGTAGGTTCTCCTGAATGATGCTGACCTTGCCTGGTGCAATAAAATTAAGACTTTCTCTCATTCAATCCTCCATGGATCTGAATCGTAATTTCAGTTTTTCCGGCATCTGCTCCAGGCACATGTTGTGTCCATTCTCCACTCCGGTTTCAGTATCTCCTGATACAAAAACAAATCCCTCAGGAAGCACCAGCCGGATATCCCTGGACTTGTCGGGAACAGTATCCGACACACCCTTTCTGGTTATTTCAATAATACCCTGTGTATTCCTGAAGTCCACAATAATAGAATAGTGGCTGCAGGAACCATCAGTAAGGGTATCCTCACCATTATCCTCTCTATACTCCCTGGAGAATATGCTGCTGGGAGCCGGAACCACAGAGAACGATAAACTGGAAAAGTAGCCTGTATCCAGTTTCCTGCATCCCGGTGATGTGGCAACAACAGAACCCTCTTTCACCAAGTACCTGACGCCCTTATACGGGTAATCAATAGTGACACTTTCGCCTCCAGTATAATACTCACCGGAATTGGGATCAAGCCATCGAGTACCAGCGGGGAGGTAACATGAAACAGTTTCCTCGTCCTCTTCAACTGCCGAAAGTACAAGGATATCGGACCCGAACATATAGTGAATGCAGTCTGGATCGATACGACTGTCCTCGGGAAACATCAATGACAAGGTCCGTTCCATGGGGGTTCCAGTCATTGATGCCTCGATGGCAGTATTGTAGATATAGGGCATAAATTCATAGTGCAGCTCTACCAGTTCACGGAGTACATCAATATGTTTAGGATAGGACCATATCTCTGTAGGTCTTCCATCCATATTCCATGAATGAATGACAAAACGTGGCTGGAATACCGCAGTCTGGCACCATCTGATAAACTGCTTTGCATCCGGATGGTCACCAAAAAATCCGCCGATATCATGGCCGTAGTAGGGAATACCGCTAAGACCTAAACTAAGCCCCATCAGGATGTTGTATTTCATGGATTCCCAATCGGAGATATTGTCTCCTGTCCAGGTCCGTGCATACTTCTGCAGGCCGATGCCCCCGGACCGGCTGATTACCCATGGACGTTTTCCAGGCTGTGTCTCACTGTACACATCCCATGAAGCCTTGGACATCTGCACAGGATAGAGGGACCTGATTTTCTGGGCTTCCAGGTTCTGGTCCTCCAGCTCGAGTTCATTGTTGTCATTCCATATTCCTGATACTCCATAGTCTATGAAGTGTTCTTTCAGCTGCTGTTTCCACCATGAAAGGGCTTCGGGGTTACTGAAATCAATAAAAGAGGCGTTATTCCCCCAATAGTATTCCTTATAAGAGCCGCCCTCACTGTCTTTCAGAAAATATCCCTTCTCGTTCAGCTCTTTATAACGGGGATGGGTAACAAGGAATCCGGGTTTGACGTTGCAGGCAATATGGTATCCCCTGTCCCTGTATTTCCTCAGTGCAGCCTGTGGATCGGGAAACTTTTTCTTGTTCCATTCAAAGGTATATCTCTCCCCGTTATCGGCTTTTATATATCCTGATGAAAAATAGAATCCTTCACAGGGAATACTGTTTTTCTCGATATTATCAAAGTATTCGGTCACAAGCTGATCTGCATGGTCAGGTTCGGTGTAGTTCATTGATGACCCGAGAAACCCAAAGGTATAGAGCGGAGGCAAGGCCGGACGCCCGGTTATCCAGGTAAAATGCTCCAGGATATCCCATGCACTGTCTCCGGTGAATATCACATAGGAAAACGGTCCGCCGTTAATATCAGCAGTAAAGAAGTAGGCGCTCTCTCTCCCCAGATTAACCTCATGGAGACGCGGTACAGGAAAATAGAGTCCGGAGAAACTGTTCTGGCCGGTTGAGTGCTTCAAGAGGAAGGGGATCGATTTATAGAGGGGGTCAGAGAAGGAGGCTCTATAACCTAAAGCATCCCTGTTGAACATCTTGTAGAGGTGATCACGTTTATTCACTCCTCCGGTCTTGTCGCCAAGCCCATAGAACCGGTCATTATCATCAAGCTTAAAATTAAACCTTGCCCTTGTATCGTCTCCTGTACCCCCGAGAACTCGCAGAGGGTAACGAGGAAGGACTGTATCATCTGAGCCAATACTCCCTCCATGGACTCTCACTTCATCATGAAAAACCGAAAGTACTCCATCCTTTTTCCGCAGGACCAGAAGGTCGCTGCCGAGGGAGAAAGAGAACTCTTTCTGTGTTTCTCCGGCGTTGAGGAAATTTACCGACCCGGCATCCTGGGGCAGCATCTCTGGGGAATAGAGACTTTCTGCCGCTGATTCCAGCGCCGGACTCTGAGGATACTGGTCCAGTATATATTCAATGTGGTAAATCCCTTCCCTGCAGGCTGAAAGGACAATTTTACCATTATCCCCATGGAACTCGGCTTTATTCCCCTGAAGGTTCATGCGGGTTATTGTATGTACAGCTCTGGTGTAATTCAAAATTTCACGCCTCCTGATGTCATGCCCTTAATGAAATATCGCTGGAACAAGAGAAATACAACAATAAGGGGAATTATTGATATCACCGTCATGGATAGGAGATTTGACCAGTCAACATCGTATTGACCGACAAAATTGGCCAGGGCTAACTGGAGGGTATATTTTTTCTGTGTTGATATAACGATAAAGGGCCAGAGAAAGTCATTCCATCTCCACATGAAAGAGAATATGGCTATCGTCGCTATAATGGGTTTCGCAAGCGGAATAATGATTCGCTGGAATATATACCACTCCCCTGCACTGTCTATCCTTGCTGCCTCGATAAGTGAGTTGGGAATGGTCATCATGTACTGCCGTGCAAGAAAAATACCTGTCGGAGTAGCTGCAGGCGGTATGATAATTCCCCAAAGGGAGTTCAGGAGCCCCAGATTCTTTTCAAGGATGAAAATGGGGACCAGTATTACCTGCAGCGGAATCATCAGCGTGGCTATCATCACGAAAAAGATCAAGTCACGACCTTTGAAGATATACTTAGACAAGGCATAACCGGCCATAACATTGATAAAAATCGTGATAAATGTAGAGACTACTGCCACAAATGTGGAATTAAAGAAATATTGAAGAAAATCCCCGGACTTGAAAGCCGCCTGATAATTCTCGAGAGTTGGGCTAGCGGGGAAAAAGGTCAGAGGAAAGGTAAAGAGCTCACTCTGGGGTTTGAAGGAAGAAAATACTATCCAGAGAATGGGAAAGAAGAAGATCACCGCTAACAGCAGCTTACAGATGGTGCGGATGGTTTTATTCATTTGAGTAATCCTTCTTGTTTACCCTGAACTGGATCATGGTCAGTACCCCGATAACGAACATAAGGGCAATCGCCATTGACGAGGCATACCCCATCCTGTCCTCCTCAAAGGCAACTTGGTAAATACTCTGGACCAGGAACTTTGTGGTGGTTCCGGGGCCGCCTTTTGTAAGTACAAAGATAAGTTCAAAAGCCTTGAATGCATTTATTGTTGCCAGTACCACAACCACCAGCATGGTGGGACGAATCATGGGGAACTTAACCTTGGTAAACACCTGCCACTTATTTGCCCCGTCAATTGATGCGGCATCAAACAATGCAGTCGGTATTGCCTGGAGGCCTCCCACAAACATGACCATATAAAATCCGGTTTGCGCCCATATCGTTATAAAGATGAGTGAGGCAGTTGCCATTGCCGGTGATGTGAGCCACTTCACGTGTTCGCCCCCCATCATCCTGATAAGGAAGTTCATAATGCCTATCTCATCACCGAGAATCCATCGCCAGGATATTCCGACGATAATAAAACTCAGCATGGTAGGAAGGTAGTAGAACCCACGCAAGATTCCAATCCCCTTTTCCTGCCCGGAGACAAGAAGGGCAACCCCGAGGGCTGATGCGGTCAGCAGCGGTACTACCAGGAGTACATACCGCAGAGTGTTCACCAGTGACTTCCAGAACATGCTGTCGCCGACCAGTGTCGTATAATTGGAAAACCCAATGAAATTATGCTCACCGAGAATGCTCCAATCATAAAGGCTCATCCTGAGCCCTGATACCGCGGGAATGATAATGAAAATAAAAAAGATAAGCATGTTGGGAGCTAAAAAAAGCAGCGGCGCCTTTACCTGGTGGAAAGAGCTGCTGGCCTTCCGCTTTTTTGCCATTCTGATTTCTCCTTGAATTAGGTGCTGACTCCTGCCCTAGCAGAATAGGAATCCCGATAGAGTTTCAAACAACGATCCGGACCTTTCAGCCCGGATCGTTGTTAATGAAAAGGAATCCCTAGAAAAAGGAATTTCCTTTATCGTGGATATTCTGTGCTGTCTCTTCCATACTCTGGTTGCCGAGAAGACCTTCAATAATCTGCTCACGGATGTAGGAGTAAATCTTGTTCAGCTCAGGGCTTTTCCAGTCTACTGCAGTGATTGCAGGAGTTACGGCAAGATCATTAGCCATAGCGTTAAAATCATCGTTTCGAGCATCATATACGACACCGGCATCAGTTCTGGCTGACAGGTTATAGGTATCTTTGCAGTACATGGCATTATGCTCTTTGTCTGAGAAATGGAGCATTACATCCAGAGCTACATCTTCATTCTCCGCACCTTCAAATACACCGATGAATTTACCGCCGGCAACAGAAGACCTGATCTTTCTCATGGGCATGTTGACTGCCGCCCATTCAAAGTCCTTAATGTCGCTGTTGTACTTATTAATTACCCAGGATCCGCCGATATGGCTCGCAACAAGACCTGCTTTGAACAGTTCCTGAGGATTCTCAGATCCCATCCATACTGATGCAGGAATGAGGCCGTCGTCATGAAGTTTCTTGAAGAAGTTCAGGGCATCAAGGGCTTCAGGTGTTGCGAATCCCATTCCGAAACCGTCATCAGCAAGGAACCTTCCGCCTGCTTCATAAAGAAGGGTTGACCATCTGTGAGGGCTGAAGTCGTACCCAAGTCCATACTTAAGGTTGTCGTTTGCAGCTACCACCTGGTTCATGGCATCGTACCACTGATCCCAGTCCCAAGTCTTTGAGAATTCACGGATATCAATACCTGCGTTCTCAAAAAGGTCTACATTTACGATCATTCCGTTTGCAGTTGCCTCTGTGGGAAGGGCTACCAGGTTTCCGTCGCCGCTTGTCGCAAAAGCAAGGGAAGCCTTATTGAATCCTGCAATAACCTCATCGAAATTCTCGACTCGGTCATTAAGAGCCAGAAGGTTATCTGCAAACATTGCTACATGGTTATTTGTCACACGTGCAAGATCTGGTGGGTTTCCGCCGGCAATCATGAGTTTAAGTCGTTTCTCATAATCCCCGAAAGGTACAAGCTGCATATCAACTGATACGTTGGGATGAGCTTCCAGGTAGTCGGAAATTGTGTTAAGGAATACTTCCGATTCATTTCCGTCGTTAAACCAAAGAACGGATAAGGTTACGTCTTTCTCTGCTGCATCATCCTGTGCCCCTGCGGCCCATATCATGCTGGCAGAGAGCAGTACTAATACAACTAATACTAGTTTTTTCATGTTTCTCTCCTTTGTTCATCAAATCGTTTTGATGATATTATTATAGGATTATAGGCCGGTTTTGCAGGGTTGTCAACAAAAACATCAAATCGATTTGATGTTTTTTTTTACAGACAGCCCAATCAAGGATTTTCCCCCGCAGTTTGACAGTTGATGTAAGCACAATAAACAGATAACTCCTTTTGCCTAACAGGCTCCCAACATCTGCCTGACCGATAGCAGGTCTTCCAACCTCAGTCAACTCCCATACTTGTAAATAACAAGTACTTTTTTTTTAGTTTACCATTTACAAGAAAGACGAAAAAGTCCCACAGATCTCTGCTAAGATGGATTCACCACAAAAAAATCAAGAGATCACCAAGGGACGAAACAAGCTTACCATAGAAACCCTACGAGGTTTACGCATTTCACCGGGGAGCAGCGATTGGAATTGCAATAGTAATGGAACAAATAAATACCCCTCAAAAACTAGTCTAACACTCCTCCTATGAAAGCTTTATGGAAAGCAAGATCTCGTATTACCAAAAGTTCTAGTGAAACTATCTTAATTGCCTTGAATCACCGACTATATGTGCAAATATTGATTTCCTAGGACTAAGTGATACACTTACACCACTTTTGATTTGGAATCGCTCAATCCCGACTCCTGCTCGTTATATCTCGCCTTAGAATTGAAATTAGGAATAGTCAATTACACACTTGCTCCAAAAAATCATACTCACTTTAATGCAGACTTGAAATAATAATTTTAGGTAGAGCTTCTTTACAAGGGGCTAATAATCTATGATAATAAATTGTTGACGTTGATTTAAGGGTAATCCCCCTACTTGCAAGCGTCGTTAAATAATTCTGCTAAAACGGAGGATATTATGCCAGATTGACCTTCAGGTATATCTTTGATCTTATCGTTTTGTACTTTCATGGTTGTCATAAAACTGCTCGAATCTTCTCACTCACCTAACTCAATAAAAAAGACCAGATTCAGGAAGGTGCAATGATTTTGATTTATTATTAGCTATTATTGACGGGATTATGAACCCGGAACACGCCCTTCGGGCTTTGTTCTGGGCAGTTTTGACGAGAACATTTCGTTTTATTGAAGATTTTTGATTGGAGATAGTTTCTCTTGATATCTCGTTTCTTTTCAAAACTGCTCGTGTTTTCTTACCCACGACTTCCACCTTCGGAGGCGCTCAAATACTCTACTATACCCGTATATCCATATTCCTGTTTGTATATTTATTCTATATTATACTAAGAGTTATATCAACTATTTATATCTGCATGTTTCTCTGTATATATGAGTGTGTATTTTTTAAAGGTAACAGTTTTGGTAACAGTTGATAAACGAATCAAGCACATGCTTTTTTCATTAAAGATATTCTTGCGGATCGAAATTTTCATAACATGCTAGTGTAGTCTTTTTACCCGAAGGAAGATGTATCTGTTGCTTAAATAAAATTTTTACATTCTTTGAATTTTGCCCATATGTGATACCTCTTTGGGGGAAAAAAGAATTGATCAAATACTTTTTTCTACTCCGATCTAATTCATTCTGTCTATTTTGTGATTGTAAAAACAAGTAGCAATCTTCATTACTCACTTAGCCAGTTATGAGCCAATCAGCTTTTATGGCACTGTTAAAGTCAGAATTATTAAGATAATCGAACGCAAGATTCTCTGATTTAAAAAAACTATCTAATAGCGTTAAGTACTTAATTCTATAGGCTATATCTAAAGCATTATTTTTAAAGAACTTACTTTTACTCAACATTTCCATTGTTATATCACCACGTTTGATTTTGTTTTTTAAAATATCGCGATTTCCTTTCACAATAGGTAAATCTTTTAAATGTGTGATTCCTGTCAGATGAATAAATTCATTCCATCTTATAGGTACCTCAACAAAGTATAATATACCCTTACGACCGAGAATAAAACGGTATTGATATTCAACCAAATTTCCATAAGCTATATAACAAGCGTATAATTCATCTATTTCCATGAGATTTCCCAACAATGTGATAGATATAAAAAAACCTGAAGCGTGTAACTTCAGGTTTTCAAAAAAAGGTACGTTTCTTTCAGTCAGCACTACCGTTTGGGAACACCGCCTTTAAGCCAAGGTGTGGCACGTACAAACCCCTCATAACTCCACAGGCGCTGCTTTATGGCTCAACCCCTGCATCATCGTAATCATCTCCGCACATGTCGAAGACAAGCAGGAAATACTTCCTGCACCTATATTATGTTAATTGATATCTAAAAAGTCAATCGTTATAGGTGAATTTTAGGACAATCGTATAAAATAGAGGGAATGGAACAAATTCCAAGAAATTATTACCTGTACCTTTCAGCCCTCGCTAGTCATCCCAAAATATATAAACTGCTATCTCTTTTCCAAAAAACAACTTCCACAACTTCCCCAACCCAAAAACTCGCATAAAGTGCCTGGGAAGCCTCCCATTCCAACTATACTTCAACCGAAAATGTGCGTTTTTGTGGAATCGGTTCCCGGTTCAAAAGATCGGCCACCTTAACACCCACTCTTCTCATTCCCTTACCCACAAATAACTTTCCTCCCTACTCCCCCAGAAAATGTGCCCTTTTGTGGGAAAAGTTCCCGGTACAGCAACATGAGTGAAAACAGTTTTTAG
>Ga0075115_10001227_pt1 | contig 12622 bp, 12 predicted proteins | sample AntAceMetag02UKH_FD_69785 | JGI IMG/M metagenome (GOLD analysis project Ga0075115, IMG submission 69785) | Saline lake microbial communities from Ace Lake, Antarctica - Antarctic Ace Lake Metagenome 02UKH | ecosystem: Environmental > Aquatic > Non-marine Saline and Alkaline > Saline | place... | reverse complement strand
CCTCTCCTGAAAGTGACATTGCGATATCAAATAATGACACAGTTCAAACCTAATGTCTACCCTTACTATAAATAATTGATACTATTGCTTATCTACTAACCGCACAGGTCGAAATTTTTCCTACCAGTTTCCGGGATCGTCCATTATAAGGACATGAGGTGGAAAAATTTTCCTGTGCAGGCATAAGAATTATGTAGCAGTTCACGGCTTGAAACTTGAAATTGGAAAACATAAATTAGGGAGAGATGAAACAAATTTACGAGTTGGATGGTTACAAAACTGGGTTCTGGCTTTCGCCGGAATCCAGACATCTTACCCTGAGTTATTGAGAAGTTACTTGACAAGCTTAGTGTAAAAAGTTAAAAACCGCGCCTCTCATCTTGTTGAGGGGCTGGGAAATTATGATTATAAAAGTACCTTTAATTCCTCAATTCGCAATTTCTCAATTTTCAGTATTAAATATTTTTTCTGAGGCTAAATAGGCAATGAATAGAGATCCGGCAAAGGTAAGAAATATTGGCATTAGCGCCCACATTGATGCCGGCAAGACCACTCTTACCGAAAGAATTCTTTTTTATACCCAACGAATTCACGCCATCCACGACGTGAAAGGCAAGGACGGCGTCGGAGCTACCATGGATTTCATGGAACTCGAAAAAGAACGGGGAATAACCATCACTTCCGCCGCTACTTATTGCGAATGGAAGGGCTATGAGATAAACATTATTGACACCCCTGGGCATGTAGACTTCACCATCGAAGTGGAGAGGGCACTCAGGGTCCTGGACGGTGGTGTACTGGTCCTTTGCTCTGTTGGAGGTGTACAATCTCAGTCCATCACAGTTGACAGGCAAATGGCCAGATACAAGGTCCCATGTGTTGCCTTTATAAACAAGTGCGACCGCAACGGTGCCAACCCGTTCCGCGTTCTAGAACAACTCAGGGAAAAGCTGGGCCACAACGCAATTGCAATGCAGATACCTATAGGCCTTGAATCGGATTTTCAGGGGGTTGTGGATCTCGTCTCCATGAAGGCCATGTACTTTGATGGCCCAAACGGCGAGCAGATACGTTTGGAAGAAATACCTCAAGGGCTCCGCGCAGAGGCCGAAGCCCGCAGGGAAAGCCTTATTGACGCTGCTTCAATGTTCTCTGATGAACTCATGGAGGCCGCCCTTGATGAAAAGGTCACTACAGATATCTTAATTGACGCGATAAGAAACGGGACTCTTGCTCGCGGACTCACCCCTGTATTCATCGGATCTGCTTACAAAAATAAAGGAGTCCAACCTCTCCTTGACGCAGTAACTCATTATCTGCCGCAACCCATGGATATTAAAAACTTCGCTCTGGATATGGAAAATGAGGAAGTTGAAAAAAAACTTGAGATAGATTCTTCAAAACCTCTCGTAGCCCTTGCATTCAAGCTGGAAGAGGGACGTTACGGGCAGCTCACTTACGTCAGGGTGTATCAGGGGACCCTCTCCAAGGGGAACACCATAGTAAATTCCAGAACCGGTCAAAAGGTCAGAATCGGCAGGGTCGTACATATGCATGCAGACCAGATGGAGGAAATAGGGTCTATACCTGCCGGCTATATTGGGGCACTCTTTGGCGTGGACTGTGCGTCCGGTGACACCTTCACCTCTCCTGAGATCAGATATAGCATGACCTCCATGCACATACCTGAGCCGGTTATCTCACTGGCAATTGTCCCCAAGGACAACAAGGCCCAGATCAAAATGTCCAAGGCCCTTTCCAGATTTACCAAAGAGGACCCGACGTTCAGGGCATACGTTAACCATGAGACAGGAGATACTATCATCTCCGGCATGGGAGAACTTCACCTTGAAATATATGTTGAGCGAATGCGCAGGGAATACGACGCAGATGTTACCACTGGCATGCCCCAGGTTGCATACAGAGAGACTATTACCAGACAGGCTGAATTCAATTATACCCATAAAAAGCAGACAGGTGGTGCGGGTCAGTTTGGACGGGTAGCCGGCTATATGGAGCCTGTTAAAGACGAATTCGTCTTTGAAAACAGGATAGTCGGTGGTGCCATACCCACGGAGTTTATCTCTTCCTGCGAAAAAGGCTTCAAGAAAAGTATGGAGAAAGGACAATTGCTGGGCTTTCCTGTTACAGGAGTAAAAATTGTCATCAACGACGGTCAATCCCACCCTGTGGATTCTTCCGACATGGCTTTTCGGGCAGCATCACGCAGGGCCTTTCTGGAAGGCTACAGAAAGGCCAGGCCTGTCATACTGGAACCTATAATGAAGGTGGCAGTGGAGACCCCGACTGAATTCCAGGGAGCTGTAATGGGGTCACTTAACCAGCGGAGGGGGATGATCCTGGGTACACAGGACGAAGGAAATATAAGCGTAATAGAGGCTGATGTCCCACTTGCTGAGATGTTCGGCTACTCAACAACCCTGCGCTCAGGCACACAGGGAAAGGCCCAGTTCACAATGGAATTTTCCACCTATCGTCAGGTACCCAAAAATGTGGCAGACGAATTGATAAAAAAGGCTGCTTAAACATAGAAAAAATTTTGAATTTTGAATTTTAAATTGCAGAATAAAAAATAGCTCTTGTTTGAAAAAGGTTTTTAATATGTCAAAAAACAATCTAATTCTTAAAAATCCGCTGAAATTTATCAAGGAAGATGCCGGCCACCTTCTAGGAGATGGACAATTCGGCGCAATACTTGCTGGGGCTGGAGAGGGCAAAACTTCTTTCTTGATACATCTGGCTATGGACAACTTGCTCAGAGGAAAAAATGTACTTCATATATGTCTGGGGCAGCCAATAAAAAAGGTATGTCTCTGGTACGACGAAGTCCTCCTCCGCATATCAGATCAATACGAGTTAAATAATACCAATGTGATGTGGGAGATGATCCTTCCCCACCGTTTTATCATGACCTTTAATATTGATGACTTCAGCGTAAAACGGCTTGAAGAACGTCTAAACGACCTCACTGAACAGGGCATATTCTTTCCACAGGTAGTCTTGCTAGACGGGTTGCCATTCGACAAAACTGAGCGGGCATCATTGAGCAAACTCAAAGCACTGGCCGAGGAACACGGTTTCCCTGCATGGTTTACTGTAATGACTCACAGAAAAAACAATGTCGAGCAACCTGACGACATCCCGTCCCCTATCAGTCACATGTCGGACCTTTTTGAAGTAATAGTACAGCTTAAGCCTGCAGGACCTGAAATCAATGTTCAACTGATTAAGGGATAAAAAGCGGACAAAGTCCCGTGATCAAAAATCGTGAGCAATAATATCCTCCTTTCTGTAAAAGGGCTTGAAATTGAGATCCGGACCAATAAGGGGCCTGTATTCCCTGTAAGGGATCTTTCTTTTTATATCAAAAAAGGGGAAAGTGTCTGCCTTGTGGGCGAATCCGGTTGTGGAAAAAGCATTACAGCCCTTTCCATGCTGGGCCTGCTTCCAAGTCCTCCATTCAACACAAAAAGGGGGGAAATAGTATTTGAGGGTACAGATCTCATGGACCTTACCCCTGGTCAATTGTGCAGCATCAGGGGAAAGGAAATAGCCATGATCTTTCAAGAGCCTATGACTGCCCTCAACCCGGTCTTCACAATCGGAGACCAAATTTCAGAAGCCATAACAACTCATGTCAAACTTCCAAAAAAACAGGTTCAGAAACGGACTATTGAACTTTTAAAACAGGTGGGAATGCCGGCACCGGAAGAGAGAATCACAACTTACCCTCATCAGCTCTCAGGTGGACTGCGTCAAAGGGCTATGATAGCCATGTCCCTTGCATGTCAACCAAAGCTTTTGATAGCAGATGAACCTACTACTGCCCTGGATGTAACCATACAGGCTCAAATTCTTGAACTCCTGAACAGGCTCCGGGAACAGCATGATCTCAGTCTCCTGCTCATAACCCACAACCTCGGAGTAGTGGCCCAGATAGCGCACAGAGTATTTATAATGTATGCAGGAAAAATAGTTGAAGAGGCCCTTGTGCGTGATCTTTTCGACAATCCACTCCATCCATACACCCAGGGTCTTCTGGATTCGGTACCATATGGTATTCCCGCAGACGCCAAGCGTCTCACTTCCATTCCTGGGAATGTCCCTGCCTTGGATTCTATTCCTTCAGGATGCGCCTTTCAGGACCGTTGTCCAAAGGCCATGGATATTTGTAGAAAGATAGAGCCTGAAGATTTGTGTCTGGAAAACAAAAGGCGCGTTTCCTGCCATCTGTTCAGATAAAGGGTATCAGACGCCTCCACCAGGATTTCTCTGACTCTTTTGCTCTGTCTGTCTCGGCCGTAAAGGTATGCTGGAAGACCCTCTCCTTTTTTAGAAGACACGCAGCCTTCACTCCTGCCGAAGTATCCGGATAAAGGTTCAGGGCAGTCTCCAGACGGTTTTTGGCCTGTGGTACCTGCCCTGTACGAAGATACCATCGGGCCACCAAGACCTCATGCTGGGCCAGACGGTTCTTTGCCTTTGCTATTCGTTTACGGGCCTCGTAACTGTATGGACTATCCGGATATCTATTAAGGAGCCGCTCATAGGTCTCAATGAGCTTGTGGGTGGAGGTCTGATCACGATCAGGGCCTTCCATTAATCTATAATAGCAGAAACCCTCCTGAAAGATCACATATGTTACTGCCTCGTTGGTGGGATGAAGCTTTTCAAACTCCTCATAAAGGGAGATGGCTTCGTCATAATCGCCTGTGTAAAACTTGCAATCTGCAAGGCGCAATTCCGCAAGCGTAGAATACGGGCTGAAGGGATAGCGATCCTTGACCTTTTGAAATATCTCCTCTGCCAGGATATAGCGCCCATGTACAAAGTAGTCCATGGCCTTGCCTGACAGATCAACTTCGCTCTCCGGTTCCGGGGGCCCGGCTGCAGAACGAAACCATGAAAATAGGCCCTCATCTTTACCGGCCTCAATGCCAGTGTCCTTGGCGGCACATCCGGCAAAAATGCCGACAATTAAAAGACTTAAAAGCACAAGACATATTGCCGATAATCCTTTACGGCTTCTTGTTCGATAATACAGTCTATTCATCACAGACCTTTATAAGAAAATGGTAAATGCTGAATGCTGAATTACGGAAGACGATTTAAAAGACATATACCTTAATTTAAAATTTAGAATTTAGAATTCAAAATTGTGTCTGAACGGTCTTTTCGTTCAGACACTGATTAGGACAACGCCTTATTAATAGCGGATTCGATAGCAGCCTTCCCCACTGCACCAGTAATCTGTTCTACAACCTGCCCGTCCTTAAAAACGATTAAGGTGGGGATGGCCCTGATGCCATACCTGCCCGGAGTAGCAGGACTCTTGTCTACGTCCATTTTGGCTACCACGACTTTCCCGTCATAATTGCCGGCCAATTCCTCAACGACCGGTGCAATGGCCAGGCATGGTCCGCACCAGCTAGCCCAAAAATCAACCAGTACTGGCTTATCAGCTTTTAAGACCTGAGATTCGAATTCTGCATCTGTTACATGTATCAATCTGTCTCCAGACATGATCTATATATCTCCTTATTATCAAATAAATAAAGGGCTGAACCCCGGCATTTCTGCCAAGGCAACCCGCTTCAAGGCCAATGTCAAATAATATGCGTGAATGTAGGCCAGGGTTAACTGACTGTCAAGAGACTTCAGGCATTGCCGCTACTGCATCATCTATTCTTCTCACCGGAAGGATCTCCAGGCTATCTGAGAACTTGAGACGATCAGATCCAGCCTGAGGAATAATGCACCTCTTGAGCCCCAGACGGGCAGCCTCGTTGAGTCTCAATTCCGCCCTTCCAACCGCCCTCACCTCTCCAGTAAGACCGACTTCTCCAAAGACAGCAGTGTCCATATCCAGGGGAACATCTTTCAGACTTGAGACCATAGCCATTATTACGGCAAGTTCGCTTGCCGGCTCTGATATCTTAAGCCCACCTGCCACATTTATGAAGATGTCCCGGTCATAAAGTGCCACACCCAGATGTCTTTCTGCAACCGCAATGAGCAAGGCCAGACGATTACTATCAATACCGGTTGAAGTCCGCCTTGGCATTGACAGGTGTGAAGGACTCACCAGGGCCTGTATCTCCACCAGGATGGGGCGGGTGCCTTCCATACACGGGACGACTACAGATCCCGGAACCGCCTTTGGCCTTTGACCAAGGAAAACCTCAGAGGGATTAGGAACTTGTTTCAGCCCGGCTTCAGTCATCTCAAAGACACCTATCTCATGAGTTGGACCGTAACGATTTTTTACAGTCCTCAGAAGTCGGAAGGTGTGGCTCCGATCCCCTTCAAAATACAATACAGTGTCCACCAGATGTTCAAGTACCCTGGGGCCTGCTATGGCCCCTTCCTTTGTCACATGACCCACAAGTATGGTCGGCACGCCCTTGGACTTGGCAAGCTGCATGAGCCGTGCAGTGGCCTCCCGGACCTGGGCCACGCTCCCGGGAGCCGAAGCTATCTCGCCGCAGAACATAGTCTGTATGGAATCAACAGCCAGAATAGAAGGACCCTGTTCCTCTACAATCTTAATAATCCGATCAAGTTCCGACTCACACGCAACCCACAGACCTTCCGGAATTTCTCCCAAACGCTCGGACCTCATCCTGATTTGTGCCAATGATTCTTCCCCACTGACATATAGGACTTTTTTTTGATTTTGATTAGAGGCCAGACGGCAAAGTATCTGCAGCAGCAATGTAGACTTACCTATGCCCGGTTCTCCGGCTAATAGCACCAGGCTGCCCGGCACCAGCCCTCCACCAAGTACCCGGTCCATTTCATTCATACCAATAAAAATTCTGGCATCATCCACGTCTGCCGACACTTCCACCAAGGGTAAAGGAGCAGATTGGCTCACGGCGAAAAGACTTTGGCCTTTTCTAACAGGAGTATTTACAGGCTTGTCCACCATTGTATGCCATGCCCCGCACCCGGGACAACGACCAAGCCACTTGGGCGAAGTCTGGCCGCATGACCGGCACACATAGACTATTTTAGTATCTTTATCTCTGCTCAATTCCTCAATTCCTCAATTATCAATATTTAAGTGTAACCGCTCACGGGGTTACAACGCCCGTTTACCGCACCCACCGAACTGTAGGCGTTTACAGGGTGCTGCAGATGCGAGGCGGAGGATACGCAGACGTACTTCCTGTACTTCAAGTGCCCGACAACAAAGCAGATGCGGTGCCCTGTGAACGCTTACAGTCGAGTTAATGGTATGGTAATGTAATCTTAACAATTACGCCGCTGCCTTCGCGGTCGCTGAAGCTGATCTCACCACCCATAGCCTCTAACAAACGGCCTACTATGGCAAGCCCCAATCCGGTACCTTTTGCCTTGGTAGTGACAAAAGGCTCAAAAAGACGATTCTTCACGTCTAAAGACAACCCAGGGCCGTTGTCCTCTACTGTAAGCATCAAAACAGGGCCACTGGATTTCATGCTGAACCAGACCTCGCCTCCCTTGGTTTCACTTACTGCGTCAATGGCATTTTGTACCAGATTAAAAACTACTTGCATCAATTTTTCTCTGTCAAGACGCAGTTCCATTTTTTCACATGATATGTAAAATTTCACATCACCTCTTAAAGGAACAACACTTGTTTTAATCTCCTGACAAAACTTCTCAGTATCAAATACTTCTTCATTGAGCATAGCAGGCCTTGCATAAGTAAGGAGATTAGCAGTCAAACGCTCAAGCCTCCTGGATTCTTCCACAATGACGGAAAAATCCGCCCTTTCATCAGGATCTGTTGTACCCTCCAGGTAAAACTGAGCAAAACCCTTTATGCTGCTCAATGGATTTCGTATCTCATGGGCCAGGACTGCTGCCATCTCACCCAAGGCCGCCATTCGCTCCTGTTTACGCAGCATGGCCTCCAGACGATAATTTCTGCGCCATGCCCAGAGAAAAAAGAACGTCAACACCCATAAGGTGGTAAGGGAAAGTCCAATTAAAGCAAGTTGAAAATTAGCCTTCCTTAGAATTGTCCGGGCCGGATATGGATGAAGAGAAACTCTCAGGCAGTAGGCCCTGGCGTTGTCAATAGGCTCAATTTCTTCAGGCGCGCGAGACTGTTCAAGATCAATATTATTCTCACTGCCGCTATTGCCCTGTTCAGAGAGGTAAAGGTGCAGGGGAAAATCCAGGACAAATACATCTTCTCCAGTTGCAAGGGTAAAAAAATGGGTCTTTGGCTGTTTCTCCAAAAACACTCTTTCTACATTGGGATCAATCCGGTTTCTTCCTACCATTAAAGTATTGGAATGGAGCAAGACGGTACCATCCTGGTCATAAAGGACCAGAAAGGCAAGATCATCCCATCTGTCAGTAGCTACAAGTTTGGGGAAAAACTCGTTCCTGAGACCAATCCTTTCCAAGGTAAAGCCCAGGCTCACAGCTATGTCCACTGCCCGGTTTTCAAGCAGATTCTTCGATCCCTCTACGGATATTCGGTAGATGCCCACGGCGCTGATTAATGCTATCACGGAAAAGAGTAACAATATTATGAATGCAGACACCAGATAACCCACGGAAAAAGTGCTCTTGGGCCGCTTTCCTCTGAAATATGAGTTCATAAAGTAGTAAACTCCAACGATTTAAGGCATAATTGGTAACTTCTCAATAAGTTGGGGTAGATTACATTTTGCGACTATTCACTGGATTCCTGCTTTCGCAGGAATGACGGGCATTTACATCCAAACGTCATTCCGGCGAAAGCCGGAATCCAGACATCTTACCCTGAATTATTGAGAAGTTACCATAATTGTAATAAAAATATATTTTACCGCATGGCTTGTTTTGTGATAAGCATAATAACTGCTGAGGAGTAGAAAAACCATGAGATACTCACAGGCCAAACAAGGAAGAACTTTTATTATTCGTCTTGAAGATGGAGATATTGTTCACGAAGAAATCGAAAAATTTTCCCGCAAAGAATCTATTAAAGCAGCAACTTTAATCATTCTTGGCGGAGCTGATAAAGGTAGTAAACTCATAGTAGGCCCTGAACATGGACGCAGAAAACCAATTATTCCTATGGAACATATTCTTGATAATGTCCATGAGATAGCCGGAACAGGAACGATTTTCCCGGATGAAAAAGGTAAACCTGTATTGCATATGCATATGGCCTGTGGAAGAAAAACATCCTCAGTAACCGGATGCGTTCGCAAAGGTGTGAAGGTATGGCATGTAATGGAGGTAATATTATTTGAATTAATTGACACAACAGCAGTTCGTGCCTTTGATCCAACTACAGGATTTGAATTACTAAAAATCTCTCAAAAAAAATTGGAAACTTCAGAAACAAAAATTTAGTCCAAATTAACATTTTTTATCATCTGTTTTTGTTTTTCGCTGAGAGGGCGAAAAACAAAAACTTTTAACCTGCTGAAAAAATATTTTACTTTGCGTCCTTTGCGACTTACGGTGAAATCGTTTTTCATTTCAAAACCCACTGTTTATTGAGCCCCCTGTTTACTGCAGAAAATCTATTTTTCCATAACGGCATAAAAATTGCTATCTTTAAGTAGCAACGTTCAAAAAAGGCAAACTATTCGAAAGAATGGGACGCAAAGGCACCGGCCTAAATCCTTGGTGTAGGACATGGCAGCGAACCTGCTGGACGAAGGCACCTCCTAGACAACCTGAGTGCGCTTCGTACCAGGTAACAAGGGAGGTGTTATGAAAAAGCTGCGAATTTCTCACGTCCTGTCTTTTTGTGTATTTTTCATTTTTATAATTCCATTTTTAGCCAGTGCAGCTGTAGTTGATCTGGCCTGGGATCCTAATACTGAACAAAATTTGGCAGGGTATAAAATATACTACGGCTACGATACTAGGAATTATAATAACTCTATAGATGTAGGCAAAGCTACTACATTTCAAGTTACAGGCCTGGAACATGATCAAGCCTATTATTTTGCAGTAACTGCCTATACTTCAGGTTTAGAAAGCGATTATTCTAATGAGATAAGCTGTACAATCCCAAAATCAGATTCAGACGGAGATGGTTTAACAGAGGAAGACGAAATCAATATCTATGGGACCGACCCCAACAACCCTGATACCGATAGTGATGCTATCAATGATGGGAATGAGGTAGCATTTTGGGGATATGATTGGGATATGGATTATGATAACGATGGCATCGTCAATCTTTTGGATCCGGACTCTGACAATGATGGTTTTTTAGATGGTTCAGAGATTGCTCAGGGTTACGATCCTTCTGATCCCTACTCTAAGCCCGAGTTATTTTGTATGGAAATTGGCGAGGTGAGTTTGGATCATAACTGGAAGCGGGTGGAATTTAATGATCCCTTTATTGATCCTGTAGTGGTGGCAAAGCCCTTGAGCCATAATGAAATTGATCCAGCAGTAGTAAGAATCAAAGACGTGGATAGTACAGGTTTTGATATCCGCATCCAGGAGTGGGGCTATCTGGACGGAACTCACACTACTGAGAAAGTAAGTTATATGGTTATGGAGCGAGGAAGCTATACCCTGGAGGATGGTACCAAAGTAGAGGCAGGAAGGTTTGATACTGACAAAACAGGCTCCTTTGGAAGGGTCTCCTTTAGTCAGGCCTTTAATCAAGTACCTGTGGTTACAACTGCTGTCTTAAGCCTTAACGAGGAAGACGCCGTATGCTGCAGGTCAAGAAATATTGATACCGCAGGATTTGATTTTTGTATGCAGGAGCAGGAGCTAAATTCCAAAAGCCATGCTACAGAGACCATCTCCTATATTGCCTGGGAGCCATCATCAGGGATACTTGATGATCTGGTGTTTGAGGTAGATAGAACCGGGAATGTCATGAATCATGATTTTCACACCATCTCATTTAACCAAATGTTTATGAATATACCCGTATTTATTGCAGATATCCAGACAGGAAATGGCATGGATACTGCCAATCTGCGCTGGGAGATGAGAGATATCTATGGGGTGGATGTAAAGATTGCTGAAGAACAATCCGGGGACAGTGAAACAAACCACACCACTGAGGTGGTGGGATACATGGTGTTTGCTCCATATTAGAATGCAAAGGAGGAAAAACTCGGAACTTGCAATAAGCCCCCTTTTTATTCTTAGACAGGATTAACCCCAGTGAAATGGTCTTCGAATTTCACGGGGCAAGCAGGATTTTTGGGTCTTTCTCCCTTCCCTGAAAAAAGGGAGAAAACTCAATCCGCCTGCGGCGGAAAAGAGGGTTTGGGGGACGGACGGAGTTAATTTAATAGCTTAACATCATTTTCTTTTATATAATACATTAAAATAATTCATACCGTTCCATTTATCTCAATGCTCTTCTGATTTTCTTCGGATCTTGACGGAAATCCAGAACTCTCTTAACTAAGATAAGGTCCTGATTTTCCATGGTGTAGTAGATGGCATACGGGAATCTTTTTGAAAGTAACCGATGATAACCAGCGACTTTCCGATGAATTCCGCCATACAGAACCAACGAGTCAATGTCAGAAAACAATGAATCAAAGAAGTAATCCCCTACCCCCACACCTTGTTGTTCATAGAACAGCCGAGCCTCATATAGGTCTTCCAAAGCAGAGGAAAGAATCTTGATTCTCATTCGAATCGTTTCCTTAATTCCTCCTTTGCATCTTTCCAATCAAGTATCTGCTCCTGCCCAACTCTGAGTCTATTTTCCGTTTCACTCAAGGCCTCTTTATGCCATGCAGGAGATTCAATCAACTCGTCTTCCATAGAGAGGTCCTCCCATATGGCTTCCATGATCCAAAACTTTTCTTTCCGGGAAAGCTGTTTAATAGCAGCGGTATCTAACATAATAACCTCTTAATTTTGTGCATAATTTAAGGAACGTAGTTATTAGTTAATAACTAAACATCATTTTCTTTTGCAAATTTTTTACCTCTCTTGATAGCCTGCGAGACTAAAGGCCGGATATGCCGAAATACCGGGCACATTCCTTCCCATTGATGACAAGTCTGAAGTCAATTTAGCTGTAGGATCTGAAGGGGTCAAGTCTGCCTTTGGTTTTTCCCGATTGATTGACAAAGCCCGTCCAACCTCCGAGGCACTGTAGCCCATATCCTTAATGGCTAAATAAGAGATTATGGATCGGGCCTCACTACTAATCTCCCGTCTTCAGATAGAAAAAATGATAGAGTTCGTTTTTAGGAAACTTGGAAACATGATATAACTTCTCATCCCTTTTTCATTCTTAGACAGGATCTACAAGATTTTTTGGTTCTTCTTAGCGTGCTTTGCGTCTTGAGCGCAGCGGGCGGTTGGAAAATATAATGGGGGACATTGCTGCAAAGCTGCGTTATTTGACAACGTTATTCACAAATTCTGAAACTGTTTTATAATTCGTCGTATCTCTTTCACCGACATCGTAGCCTTCCCGAACTTAAGAAGTTTGCCCGAATGATTCGAGGACACCAAGAGCTGATTCTCAATTATTTTCGCGCTAAAAAAAAATTCTCATCTGGTATAGTCGAAGGCTTCAACAACAAAGCAAAACTGACCATCAGAAAATCTTACGGTTTTCGGAGTGATAAATTACGGGAAATAGCCTTATATCATACACTTGGCA
>Ga0075115_10001217_pt1 | contig 12694 bp, 9 predicted proteins | sample AntAceMetag02UKH_FD_69785 | JGI IMG/M metagenome (GOLD analysis project Ga0075115, IMG submission 69785) | Saline lake microbial communities from Ace Lake, Antarctica - Antarctic Ace Lake Metagenome 02UKH | ecosystem: Environmental > Aquatic > Non-marine Saline and Alkaline > Saline | place... | reverse complement strand
TGAACGGTCTTATACGTCTGATAGTATTCTTCAGGATCCGATAGACCGGCAATTCAATGGCAAAACCGATCATAAAGACAAAGAGAGCAGGTCTAAATATATCATGTTTTGAGAAATAGAGGTATACAAGATATAATCCATAGAAATAGCCATCGCCGATAAAAGAAATAGTACGAAAGATCAATGGAAGTACTGTATTTCGACGAAAATTAAATATTGCCTGAAATAGTTTTAGATCAAATCGGGTTACTGCAGCTCTCATTTTTTCCTCAGAGGGACAAAGTGAACATCTGTAATGACCTTCCCTTTCCACTCTCCGTCTTTCTTCTCGTATAATACTAATAATTGATCGAATTTCCCAACAGGTAAAATGAGTTTCCCGGTTGGTTTTACTTGCGATAGCAAACGCTCAGGAAGCGCTTCGGGTGCTGCAGATAATATGATAATATCATAAGGAGCACGTGCCGGATGACCGTCGTGACCATCCTTGCAAAATATATCCACATTATCAATATTAAGTTTCTGTAAAACTTTTTTGCTTCGATTTGCGAGATCTTCTTCCAATTCTATACCGACGATTTTCTTGACCAACAAAGAAAGCAGAGCCGTTACATATCCCGACCCGGAGCCGATCTCCAAAACCTTATCTTGCGGCTTTAGCTTAAGGTGCTCAAGCATCAATGCAACCACATAGGGTTGAGAAATGGTTTGACCGCACCCGATGGGAACCGCTTGATCCCGGTAGGATCTTTCACCCTCTTCTTCAGGCATAAAAAGATGTCTTGGGATGGTGAGGAAAGCATCCAGGATCCGTCGGTCGCGAATGCCGTATTCCTTAAGAAGCTTTAGCATCTTTTCTCGTTTTGTATATTTACCATGTTCTGCGTAACGGGATGTACTGATCTTTTTCACACTATTGAACCTATGAGTAAAATTATTCCATGTTCTTCGTATATAATAATAAACAATTGACAATTGAAAAAGGACAATTGACAATTAATATTTCTTGAATAATTGGAAACAGGATAAAGATATAATTGTTTTTTTTAGCTATGTATTTATTGAGGTTTTGCGAGCTTGACTCTTGGATCTTGCTTCTTGAATCTTAAATAAAATGGGGAGGAGAATAATATTTTATGTTTTCTTAATTGGCTTTTTGTGAGTAGCAGGTTTACGCTGATACGTTTTCTCTACTCGGATTATATGTCCTTTATGCATAACAAGGGTAATATCAACCAAACGGTGACGGACTAAAGATTGCGCAGATGCGAGTACAAGTGTCCGGTTATCCTGTTTGACATTTTTCTTTAATGAAGTGACATATTTTTTTACAAAATAATCATCCAGTGAATCAAAGCCGGGATCATCAATGATGATCAGCTTGGAATCCTGTAAAAAGACAGATAATAAAGCGATCTTTTTACGAGTACCGGATGAAAGTTCGGTCATTTTACGATTTGCAATATCTTGTAATGCAAAATCGTCCAATAACTCCATAACCGTGCGATAAGCAAGCGGTGAGGAAAGTTTTTTTGCCTTAACGGCATCTAATAAAGTTGCCAGGGGTGTTTTCTTAAATTGCATACCTTCCTGGCGGATATATGTAATTAAACCTTTAACGATCTTGGTAGAATATTGTTTTTTTGCCCCGGATTTACCTTCGAAATAAATAGTTCCTTCGTTGATCTTTTGTTCATGGGCAAAAACTTCCAGCAAACTGGTCTTTCCGGAGCCATTCGGCCCCTGGATCTGATAAATTAAACCCGGAAAAAGGGTTGATGTATAGATCTCGATCGGTTGATGAGGTTTTTTTACTTTGATATTCTCAAGTTTCAAAAGTGGAGTTTGTTCACTCATAGTCATTTAACCTTTCAACGTATTCTCCTCCCTGTTTTTCAAAAAGCTCTCAAACATACTTCGAATTGAAGGAAAATGAAATAGTTTTTATTAATATAAAATATCAGAAGCCGGAAGCCGGAAGCTAACAGATAATTGAGATTAAATCTCAATTATCTGTTTGGATAATGTGATAATAATCATTATTTTTTTGTATGATAAACAACAATGAACAAATTACACCCATTCCCCTAAGTAAGGCTGTAGTCGACAGACGCTATCGGGTGATAAGTGTGGATGCAAAAGGAGCGATCCGCCAGCGCATGCTGGATATGGGACTGATACCCGGTATTTGTTTGGCTGTTGTTCGTTTTGCACCTCTTGGGGATCCTATTGAAATCCGTATTCACCGTTTTCTAATGAGCTTACGTAAAGAAGAAGCAAAAGATGTCGTTGTTGTTGATATTGGTCCCATTCCTCACCATGGACGAGGATTTGGTCGCGGTCCCCGTCGCGGCCTTGGTCGTATGAGGCGTTTCAATGGTAAACGATAAAACCATTCATGTTGCCCTTGCCGGTAATCCTAATTCCGGCAAAACATCCATTTTCAACTGCCTTGCGGGTACCAATCAGAAGGTTGGTAATTTCAGCGGTGTTACTGTTGAAAAAGTAGAAGGTACCTTTAGGCATAAAGGTTATACTATTCGACTTGTTGATCTACCGGGCACATACAGTCTTTCTCCCTATAGTCCGGAAGAAAAAGTCGCCCGTGACTATATCCTTCAAAAAAAACCGGATATGGTCATTAATATTCTTGATGCCACGAACCTGGAGCGCAATCTGGTCCTGACAACACAGCTCATGGATCTTGAAGTTGAGCTATTGGTCGTTATGAACATGATCGATGAAGTTAAGAAGCAGAACACCAGTATTGATTTTGAACAATTCGAAAAATTATTCGGCGCTCATGTTATTCCTGCTTCAGCTGTAACCCGAGAGGGTATTCCAAATCTTTTGGACCATATCGTTGATATCAAATCCAAAGAGATCGAGACAAAAAAATACAAACATACGTATACCGATAAGATCGAGAATTATATTTCAGAATTGAGCGATATTATCTCATCAAGAGATGTAGGAGAACACCTCCCTACTCGCTGGATGGCGATCAAGCTCATTGAAAATGACGTGGATGTGATCGCAATTCTAAAACCGACACCCGATTGGACGGCTATTGAGAATGCTCTTGAGAATATCCAATCAGATATTCATAAGCATCATCAGCATATGAAACCGGATGCCTACCTTGCTGAGGAACGGATAGCATTTATCAATGGCGCGATCAAAGAAACGGTTAAAAATACCGAAGAAGAAGCTGAATCTCCGACAGAAAAGATCGATAATGTGCTTTTGCATCGCTTTTTTGGCTTACCTATATTTATTTTGATCATGTACGGGATCTTCCAGTTGACCTTCAGGCTCGGCGAATATCCCATGCAATGGATCGATCAACTTTTTCAACTCTTTACTCGCTACCTTGACGGAATCATCCCGGCATCAATGGCAAAAGCCATTCTTCTCGACGGCGTTGTTGCCGGCGTGGGCGGTGTTTTAGTCTTCTTGCCAAACATACTTATTCTTTTCCTTTGCATATCTCTGCTTGAAGCAACCGGATATATGGCCAGAGTCGCATTTGTTATTGATAAACTAATGCATCGCATCGGGCTTCACGGCAAATCATTTATTCCCATGATCACCGGTTTCGGTTGTTCCGTTCCGGCCATGATGGCCGCAAGAACATTACGGAATCGCGGTGATCGTATCACAACCATGATGGTCATACCTTTCTTTAGCTGCGGTGCAAAACTTCCTTTATATACGGTAATCATTTCAGCCTTTTTTGCTCCTAAAATGGCAGGCAATGTCCTTTTTGGAATTTATCTTTTTGGTATCTTTATTGCTTTGATATCCGCAAAGCTCTTAAAGTCGACCGTGTTTAAAGATGACTCGGAACCTTTTGTTATGGAGCTTCCGCCTTATCGCATGCCTTCAAGTCGCAGCATGCTGCAGCAAACATGGATGCGCGCGTGGATGTACATTAAAAAGGCCGGGACGGTTATCCTGCTTGCCAGTATTATTATTTGGTTTTCGGGTTCTTATCCTAAAAATCATGAAGTGTCTCAAAAATACGAAATGCTTCGCCTGCAGGGACAAGCGGATATTGAACATCTTGATCGCTTGGAAAAAGCGGAACAATTGCCCTATAGTGTTGCCGGTCGTATCGGAAAATTCCTAGAGCCCATTTCTAAGCCTCTGGGTTTTGATTGGCGACTCAATATAGCCCTTGTGAACGGTATAGCCGCTAAGGAGATCGTTGTGTCGACCATGGGCACGATCTATGCCATAGGTGATACCGATAGCGGGACAAAAACACTTGCTGAATCATTAAGAGCCGATCCGGAATATTCTCAGGCCGTAGGGATCTCATTTATGATCTTTGTTCTCCTGTATATTCCCTGCATTGCATCTGTGATTATTTTCCTTAAGGAAAGCGAATCAAAATTATGGACCGTTGTATTTGTCGCCTATACTCTTACTGTCGCCTGGATCGCATCCTTTTCAGTCTATCAGCTAATGAGCTTGTTTGGCTCATAAAGATTTTTTATGAAAAAGAAAACCGCACATGAACAGTTTGTAGCTTATCTTCGTTCCGAGGGTAAAAATATCACACCCGAACGTTTGCTTATTCTTGATGAAGTCTTGGCACAGAAAGGCCATTTCAAGATCGATGACATCATCGAGAAAATGAGCTGTGCAGAGAAACGTATTTCAAGAGCTACCGTTTATCGAAGTATTAAAACCATTGAAAATGCTGGATTGATAAAATACATCCGTATTATTAACGATGAGAAAATATACGAAGTCCAAAAAAAACATCACGACCATATGATCTGTGAATCATGTGGAAAGATCATCGAATTTCATGATACCGATCTTGAGGAACTTCAAGATTCAATATGCGAATCTCATGGATTTACCCCGCAACGTCATATTATGAAAATCTTTGGGTTGTGTGAGAAGTGTAAAAATGGTCGGTGATTCATAATTTGTGATCAGTGACCTGTATGAATAAGTACGGAACGGTTTGAAACCGTTCCGTACTTTTATATTCAACAATTTATTTCAAAAGGATCATCTTGCTTGTAACGGACACATCACCTGCCTGCAAGGTACAGATATACATACCCGAACCCAAATTACCCGCATCAAAACGCACTTCATAAGACCCGGCAAGCTGATAGCCATCATATAGCGTACTGACCAATCGACCGTTTATATCATGAACCTTGATCTCAATATATGCATTTTCATTTAATTCATATGGAATCGTCGTGACCGGATTGAAAGGATTGGGATAATTGTTTTCAAGTCTGAAATCATCTGCCTGAGCGACATCATTAACAGCAACCATCGCGGATGCAGCATCGAACGTAAATGAAGCAAGGCCATTTTGATTACCTATAACAAATATGTTAAAAGTTCCATCTTCATTATCAAGCACCTCAACATCACCGGCACCTCCGGCATTCGGATTCATACCCAATCGATAAGTTGAGCCGGCAAATGTGGCATCTGCCACACCATCGATCACATCAATAATGTATGCTGATTCGGTATCATACGCATATGACACAAGATAAGATTTATCATTATAGGCAAAACCCTCAATAGCACTTGCTTTTATTGGCATGCTAGGATTATCACCCATAATACCGACTGTCACACCTTCCTCATTAAAATGGATCACGGAATAGCCTACTGAATTAACATATAAGTCATTACTGCCGGGGATCAAGGCGAGTGAAGCATTGGATTTCAGGATACGTCCGATACTTATTTGTTCAGCTTCAAAAGCCTGGCTAACACTATTCCAATTCAACTTGATCAATTTATAGTTTCTTGAGGAAACAGCATAGATCGTTACCGACCCGTCAGTGTAACTTCCATCAACCGTCAATTGATTACCCAATCGATAAGCCACATTATCCGCTTGGTAAACGCAAAGCGGTGCCTGAGTAGGATCAAGCCACTGATAAACCTTAAAGGATCCGCCAATATCAACACAATTTGAGGCATAGATCACACCATCGGATGTTATTTCGATATCTCTAAGATCATGAAGTCCGCCGCTGATTCCCGTCAGATTTAAATTAAAGGGTACATCATCCCCGGTTTGAGCATCCACAGCGTTTACTTTAATGCTGTCATGATAGCTTTGAAGAACAAGCAGGATATCACTGTCATTAAAGTTACCCAAAGCCAAACCCGTTGCCTGTAAGCTGCTATCAAGAAAAGCAGGATATCTCCGGTTTAGAGCACTATTAGCCCATAGCGTCTCAACGAATTCTTCCCTGGTTTTAAAGTTTAAAATGTCTGTCCATCTATCGTATTTATTCGAACGGAGGCGCCAGTAATAATAAGACGCGTAATCCAGACCATTTAATTGCCAGCTTGTATCGCTTAAAGATGCTTCATTGACGACCAGATCACTCATTGCTTCATCCCGTGCCAATTGTAGCTCATAAGAACCTGCATCTTCAAAGCTTTTCCACTTTAGTACAGGATCAAGATCAGCACCCTCTATATATGCAAAGGGCGTCAATGCCTGAACCTGTGGCGGTAACTTGGTTGTAAATAACCAGGTAGGTGACCAATAAACAGTATTATCAGCTTTAACTCGCCAATAGTAAGATGTTTGATAATTTAAGTTCACATCTTTTACGGTATCAGAGATCGTATATTGTTGTAAAGGAGAACTGAAATCAGTAGAAGATGCGATTTCCATCGTAAATTGTGTTGCTCCTGCCTTATCTCTCCATTGTAATTGAATATCTTTTGGCAAAGATGCATCTGCATAAAATGGTTCTAAAGGCTCCACAAAAGGATGATCTGTTTTGGCAACAGGACTCTCCAGTTTATAGCGATCAAGACTGGTGATCCCATAATAGAACATTCCATCGGTATCATCTTCAAAAATATGATCATGATGAAATTGAATATCTTTCGCGTTCGACATATCCGAAAGGTTATCTAAGGGATAAGGTGCACGATAAACGACATAAGCATAAGCCGAATCACCCGGATCACTGTACAAAGGAGCATCCCAGGTAAGTGTTTTATTTCCATCCCCGGCTATTGCCAGCAGAGCATTCTGCGGTGCTGCCGGAGGAATACTGTCTTTCCAGTTCATCACCGGCCACAATGCCGGATACTTGTAAAGGTCAAGTTTCAAACTATCGATGGTGTTCTTATGATTATCATAAAAATCATTAGCAGTAAAGAAAACCGAGCCGTCACAGTGCTCTGTTGCTCTATTTAGACGGATCTGCCGGGGTATTTCACCACGTGGCCAAGTATCATAACCTCCTCTATACATAGCTTGTCCCGGATATAAATGCCGTCCATAATAACCAGCTTGTTCTGCCCACCAGGGAATGAGTTTACCGTAATCTTGTCCGCCACCAAAGGGCCAATAGCACTGAGGCGTAATATAATCGACGGTTTGATTTGCCAACCAAGCAATAGGATCACAGTAAAGGACATTATAGGCATTCATGCCGATAATACCCTCAGGGACACCGGGTTTGTAAATACCAAAGGGAGATATCCCCCATTTTACCCAAGGTTTGACGGCATTGATACTATCCATGATACCTTGAACCAATATATTAATATTGTCGCGACGCCAATCATGGATGTCTTCAAACCCTCTTGTATCAAATGAAAAAGTTGCAGTGTCTTCGTTTGTTATTACGCTGTATGGGTAAAAATAATCATCCATGTGCAGACCGTCAATATCATAACGATTAACAATATCCATCAAAACATCGGAAATATAATCTCTGACTAGTGGCAAGCCGGGGTCCAAAATATGGACATCAGAAAATTTCAGTATCCAATCCGGATGTTGTTTTGTGACATGATCTGCAGAAATATATCTAGGATCATTTACATTGCTGGAAGTGGGTCCGACAACCGCACGATAAGGATTTACCCATGCATGCAATTCCATACCCAATTTATGTGCTTCTTCCACCGCAAAGGTCAAAGGATCCCAATCTGTAGTAGGTTCGCTTCCCTGGGTTCCGCTGAACCAATATGACCAGGGTTCGATATCCGATTTATACATGGCATCGCAAGAACAGCGGACTTGCATTAGAACGGCATTACAACCACTGTCTTTAAGTTTTATCAAATAGTTCTTTAGGTCATTTTGTTTTTTAGTATCAGAATCATATTTTGACTTTGGCCAGTCGATGTTTGCTACGGTCGATAGCCATACTGCGCGAAATTCGCGTTTGGGTGGCATATCTTTAGCAAAAAGTGTATTTAGTGTCAACAGTAGCACCAATAGTGCTAATAGCGTTTTCTTCATTTCTTTCCTTTCAGAAATTGTACTAACGGCAGAATGTCCAGATCGGGGACCAATTCTCGGTATTATCCGCTTTAATTCGCCAGTAATAGGTATAGTCGCGAGGTAGTTTTTTATTTAGCCGATTACGATCAAGAAGGCGCTCTTCATAGACAATAAAGCTGAATTCTTTATCCGTTGCAACTTGAATATGATAGCTCTCTGCCTGTGAATATACTTCCCAGACAAAAGGAACAAAATAGCTTTTTACTTCTGAAGCATATATCGGTTTACGTGGTGCAACAAAATCATAGATCGCTTGAGCGATCCGGCTTTCCAACTTAAAGGGATTCAATGCCGTTACGGCATAGAACCACTGTTCATGGGTCATATCAATATATGTTCCGGAACCGTCAGTCACAACATCCAGGATCGTAGAACCTTCTTTGCCAAGATCTTGTTGTGTTTTGGAACGGTAAATAACATAACCCCAGGCTTGTGGATCAACTTCCCAAGACAACTTAACGTCCTCTTTGTCGCTACTTTCCGAAAAGACAACCGGAGCTTTAAGGACTTTTCCCTTTTGATGTTGATTGACGGGCCATAAAGCTCTATTTGCATATAGATCCAGCTTTAATGAATCAATCGTATTTTTGGGATTGTGGAAAAAATTATTTGCAGTAAAATAGACAGATCCCTGACATCCATCCGTAACGCGGTTCAAGCGTATCTGACGAGGAATCTCTCCTGCTGGAAAACGATCACTTCCCTGTCTGTATAATGCCTGTCCGGGATAAAAATGACGTTTGTATTTTTTTGCATGAGCTGCCCAGTAAGGGATAAGTTTTCCATAATCCTGACCGCCGCCAAAGGGCCAGTAACACTGAGGCGTAATATAATCAACACTCCCGGCTTTCAGCCAAGCCAAAGGATCACAATAAAGAACTGACCATGCATCAAAACCTTCTATGCCTTGTGGTACATTTGGTCTATAAATTCCGAAGGGGGAAATTCCCCATTTAACCCAGGGCTTCACCTCATCAATACTGTCAGATACAGCCTGAACAAGTAAATTGATATTATCGCGACGCCAATCATGAATATCTTCAAAACCGCGGCTTTCGCTGACAAAAGTCAATGAATCTTCATTACTGATTGGACTATAAGGATAAAAATAATCATCCATATGAATACCATCAATATCATAACGGCTTACGATATCCATAAAAATGCGTGTAATATATTTCCGGACATCCGCTTTACCCGGATCCAGTATTTCCACACTTTTAAACTTCAATAACCAATCGGAATGCTGTTTAGCTACATGTTGATCTGAGATATATTGAGTGCTATCTGCCTTTGAAGGATCTTTAACAGCCCGATACGGATTGACCCATGTGTGCAATTCCATTCCTCGTTTATGGGCTTCCTTAATGGCAAACTCCAGCGGGTCCCACAATGAATCTGCTGAAGGACCTTCACCCTGCGTTCCGCTAAACCAATAGGACCAAGGTTCGTAAGGAGAATTATACATTGCATCGCAAGCGGGCCGCACTTGAAACAACACAGCATTTATTCCATTTTCCTGAAATACGTCCATAAACTTGATCAGATCCGCCTGTTTCTTGGCTTCCGAATCATTTTTATCTTCAGGCCAGTCAATATTTGCCACAGTGGATAGCCAAACACCTCGGAATTCCTGTTTTGGTGCATCCGCCGGTTTGGCATAACTTACCGCTATGCTTAGAACAGCAATTAATACGATACTAATTCGTTTCATTATATCCTCTTCTCTCACATGTTTTTCAAATAAGCTACAATTGGCTCAATATGTTGAATATCAACATGATCAACTTCTTTCATCATCTCAGTTTTCTCGGGGCTATCTTTCATCATTTTGTCCATCATTTTGAACATAAAAGAATCCATGCCTTTCATTTCGGCCATTTTTTGTCGACCGCCAAGTCCAAAGATCTGCTCATTCTTCAAATCCAGAAAAGAAAGGTTCTTTTTTACAATATCAAGATAGTATTCTTGTTTGTCTCGTTCAGTACCACCCACCGCGATAACAGCTTTGCATTTTGTTCTCAGGATGTCAATATAACGCTTTGCCAGCTTACTTATGCCTATTTTACCGATACGTACATTTGATGCAAGAACGACAGCGTCGGCATCTTTCATCGTTGTGGCAGAAACATGTTTATGTGATACAGCTTCCCAGTTCATGCTTTTTGCAAGAGCTTCAGCATAATCCTTTGTTGACCCGTATCGGGAATAGTAAATCACTATATTAGACATAATTTACTCCTTATGCTATTTGACGAGGGTTTCAAATCCTTGCTTTTTCATATTGAAAAAGATAATGACACTCGATATGATCGCCAGCGTAAAATACAATGCGGCTGCCCACCATTCAAGGAAAAACACTTTGCCAAGTCCAAAAAGGAAACTATATATAAGAAACACACCCGCGCCCCAGGAAATGAACATTCTTCCAAAGCCCGTATCGCTTTTTACTTCCGGCATTAGAGCTGAGATTTTCTTCCATCCCATTCCACCGGGATGAACTTTTGCATAGAATTTCTTCAATGTTTTTTCATCGGATGGTTTGGTTAGGAATGTTACAACGACCCAGACCAATGTCGTACCAAAAATAGTCGGATACAAGGTCATGGGAGATTCTAATCCGCAAGCACGAGCTATGGGATAAATGATCAAAGGTGCTATCATTGCAGCGATCTCTGACCATGCATTAACTCTCCACCACCACCAACGCAGAATCAGGACCAAGCCCAAACCGGCAGAAGCATTAATAATAAATTCCCAAGCGCCTGAAATAGTAGTAAGGAAGAAACGAGTAACAAGTAAGGATATCCCTATCATTAAGAACATGGTCAATCTAGAAACTTTAACATAATGCTTTTCATCTTCTTTTTTTCTAATAAAGCGCCTATAGAAATCATTGATCATATAGGAGGTTCCCCAATTTAGCTGGGAAGAGATCGTGGACATATAGGCCGCTAAAAATACTGCGATCAACAGACCCAATAAACCTTTCGGCAAATAGCGTACCATCATTTTCGGATACATACGACCCGGATCAACGGTATTTTCATATTTTTCATAATAGGCTTTAAATTCTTCTGTTTGATAATCAGGATTATCAGATTTCCGTAGCGAAGGACTTTCAAATACTTGTTCCGCAAGGATATACATACTCGGGCTTTCTAATTGCAATTGAGCAGGATTTTCCGCTCTCGGCAAAATTACCAAGGCACATAAGGCAACAAGGATCCAGGGCCAAGGGCGAATTGTATAATGAGCGATTGTAAACCATAATGTTGCAAAAAGGCTGTGTTTCTCATCTTTAGCTGACATCATACGCTGTGCGATATAACCACCGCCACCGGGATCGGCACCGGGATACCATGTTCCCCACCACTGTAAGCCAATGTGAGCAATAAATGCTCCCACCGAAAGTGCCATTGCACCACCCGTAACTCCTTTAGCGGTTATATTTCCAATTCTTGGAACAAATTCTATCAATTCGGGACGAAGCTTGGTTTTCAACATAGCCAGTCCGCCAATTTCCGGCAAACGCACCACAATGATCGCCAAGACAATACAACCGGCAATTGCAAATAAGAACTGGAAACTATCGGTACGCGAAGTACCAACCAATCCGGATGCGGAAGCGTAGATCGCAATGATCACAGCTGTAATACACACCAATAGAAAAGCATCAATCTCAGGGATGGTCACCACAAAGATCTTTTCCATGGCTTTGTTGACCCAGCCAAGAATAATAACATTCATAAAAAGACCAAGATAAATGGCACGAAATCCTCTGAGGAAGGCGGCTGCTTTACCTGAATATCTGAATTCGACAAATTCAACATCGGTCATCACGCCGGAGCGACGCCATAAACGAGCAAAAAAGAAGACGGTTAACATAGCACCAATTGCCATATTCCACCACAACCAGTTACCGGCGATACCGTTCTTGGCGACTAATTCCGTTACAGCAAGAGGCGTGTCTGCCGCAAAGGTCGTTGCGACCATTGCCGTTCCTGCCAACCACCAGGGTAGATTTCTTCCCGAGAGGAAAAATTGATCGGTTCCCTGGCTGGCTTTTTTGGAATAAAAAGCTGCAATACCAAATATCACAAAGAAAAACAGCAAGATAACGCTGTAGTCCAACCAATGTAAATTCATGTCTACACTCCTTACATGATTATTCAATTTTTTACTCTGAATTCTAATTAAAAATAGGATAAATAGCAAAAGGCAAATTGTATTAATTCAGTTATGAGTTATGCCTGCCCGCCGAAGCTTCCATTAGACTACCAAGTCCCCAAAAAAGCATTAAATTATAATGTTTAGAATCCTACATGGCGGAGTTGAGCAAGTCTATCCGAAGTTCATTGCTATCGAGCTAATTCCCCG
>Ga0075115_10001215_pt1 | contig 12702 bp, 16 predicted proteins | sample AntAceMetag02UKH_FD_69785 | JGI IMG/M metagenome (GOLD analysis project Ga0075115, IMG submission 69785) | Saline lake microbial communities from Ace Lake, Antarctica - Antarctic Ace Lake Metagenome 02UKH | ecosystem: Environmental > Aquatic > Non-marine Saline and Alkaline > Saline | place... | reverse complement strand
ACTTCACACCAACGGCACTTTGACAAAAATTTACATTTTTTGTTGCAAATAGAAAACTTAAATCGTTATAATAAAGATGATGAAAAAGGGGAAAAATATGAAGGCGTACGTCTTTTTTTTATGTATGTTGTGCAAATTGGCTCATGCCTTTAATGATCCTCTCATTTATCAACCATTTCAAAATTCTTGTCAAAATGCTCTGAATGGCTGTTTTAAAACATGCGTTCAAAAGTTACAAAACCTCACACAAGAATGCCCTGAAAAAAAGGCCTGCTTGGCTCGATGCAACTACCATCTTATTACCTCAATGCGACCCGAACGATGTTATGAAAAATGTAACAAAATTCCCTGTAAATCAACCGCTGATTGCACACTCGACTGCTTCAAACAAACACCCGAAGGTCAATGCAGAGAATCATGCGAAACTGCCACCACCAACTGCACCCAAGAATGCCCATCAACCCAATCAAAAAAACGTTTCCCTTGCCTTAATTGTTGTTATACACAAAGCAATCTTTGCAAAACAAGATGCTGCAAATAATAATTTGACAAATATTTCTATTTGCAAGACAATAAAAATGGTTTGTAATAAGTAACTTTACAATCCTATCTTTATATATATATGAAATATAAGAAAAGGAACTAAATATGAAAAAACAATCATTATTGTTTTTTATTTTTGTATGCACGTCTTCCTTGCTTGCAATGCATCGCAACCGTCGAACTGTTTATGTAGAAAAAGCAGCATTTACAAAGCAATATCATCAAGGGTGGCAACGCTTTAAACACGCAATGACATGTTCATGTTGTTCAGGTTCAGTTTGTAAATCAGCAACAAGAGGCGCTTACAACGGCAACCTGCGCTTACTAATTCCACACCTTCCTCACAACACTGACAACGAAAAAGGCGCGGAGTTATTTAGCTGCATGCTTCAAGGAGCCGATAGAAGTCATTACTGTGACATTCTTAAACTTCTAATGAAACGAGGCTTTAACCCAACCAAATCATACGGCGACTTTAAGCCTGCAATCTCAAGCATTGTTGGCTTACAAAGTATTGATCTTTTTGAACTTGCGACACAATTACCTTTCGAAGATAAAACACAATGCAAGAAGATCTTCAATAAACTGTATCAACACATAGACGTTCGCCCAGAAGAAGACCGTTTTTTCTATTATCAAGCCTTAACTACACTCGCTCAAAAAAACCCTGATACCTCTAGTCAAATTATATCAGCTCGCATGGAAAGACGCCGCAGAATCTCAACCCATCGGGCAACAGTAGATTCAATGCTACCAACCGATCATACACCACAAAGAATAACTGCTGGAAAACATTCTGTACCTCATGCATGAAGTAGATGATTTTATAAGGACATCTTCGCGAGGCATTTTTTATTCAATACGCTCTAAAAAATACTTAACACGTCGATAATCACCACTATTCAAAAGAGAATACTGATCAACAAACAAATCTATTACCTCTTCAAAAACATCATTCCGTTTAAAATTTTGTACAACAGCAAGCAATAATTCATCAATAGAATCAATTAAACTTGCCTGACCACACAATACATGTAAATATTCATGTTTTTTGAAAAACATTTTATATTCCTCTCTCGTTGCTTCACGAACAAAATTATGAAGCGCCAGAGGTTGTGATGAAAACGTGTAAAAAATCCGATTATTTTCCTCATAACCCACCACAAGCGAATAAAAGAACGTTTTAATGAAGGCAAATATTTGAGGCTGATCTCGTAAAAGTTCTGCTTCTGTTTTTTTGTACGCTGCAATGTGACGCGAAGGATCATCTGAAAGAATCATTATTGACTGAACAATACCAAATATTTTTGATGCCCCCTTTTCACTCACCATAAGAGACCCAAAAAAAGGAACCTCATCCCTATCCCAACACTGTGATTTAAATCGCGTTAAAGAGCTTTCAATTACTTCAGCCAAAAAGCTTGATTTGCTGCTCATAAACCTCCTGCTTTCGCCATTCAAGTTTTTTTAAAAATGTCACACGATGAATGATGCTTCGCCCCTGACATTCGACAGCTTTACAATGAATTAAGGTAGCATACCCCTTATGACGCCCTAATGAATACCCAGGAAAAATACGCCCCAATGTATTCATTAATTCATCCCGCTTCACCTTTGCCAAAATAGATGCTGCAGCAACCGAAATAGAGGCTTGCTCAGCTCGAGGCACACAAATCAATTCTGCCTGCGAAAGCGAATGAGCTCCAAATGATAGATTCATAGCATCAATAATAATACGCTCCGGAACATGCCCCGCCTGCTCAATTACATGCATAAGAGCACGCTTCATCGCCCTTTTGGTTGCTTGGTAAATATTGAAACGATCAATCTCTTGATGACTTACAACGCCAAAAGCATACCAACTATGCTGCCTAATCCACCGAGCAGCACGAATGCGCTCATCTTTTGTTAATATTTTAGAATCTTTCAACAATGCAAAGGTTTCTTGAGGATGCAAAATAACCGCCGATGTGACGACTGGACCGGCCAAACAACCTCTTCCAACTTCATCAACACCACAAACAAAATGCCCTAATCGCCAGGATTCGCTCTCCCACGTGCCCTTTGCTCTTGGAATTCTTTTTCGCTTATTTGGTCTTATCTTTTTTTCCATTTGACAACTTTATAAAAAAGTGTACAATAAGTAATAGGTATAAGCAGAAGCTTAAACGATATTAGTAAAATTATCAAAAAAGGTAACAGGAGACGCCAGAATGAAAAGTTTAACAGCACTCCGCGTCAAAGAATTATTAAGAGAAAAAGGCTGGACCACCAAGGTCTTGGCTGAGAAGACCGGCATGTCAGAAAGTTACTTAACTCACATCAAGAATGGCACTCGACGCTGGAACGAAGATTCCTTGCGCAAATTAGCAACAGCATTTGAAATTAGCCCAATAGATCTGTTCACATCACAACGCAAACGAACAGATGATATTGACAAAAATATCAAACTGCCTGAAAAATCGGCGGTAGAACTCAATGTAAGAGCAATACCAATCATAGGTGATATTCCTGCAAACCCATCACCATATAACAACCAGTTAACTCAAACAACGACAGGACACCAAGATGAATTTGTCCCAGTGTTTAACATGTCGGACAATAACATGTTTGCTTATTATGTTGATAACAACTTAATGTCGCCAACATTTGTTAAGGGTGATCTCTTATTGATATCACCTGAAACATGGGCACGCTCTGGTGATATTGCAGCGGTGGAATACGGAAACGAAACACCAATGCGTATTATTACACGTGTAGCATACACGGATGACTTTGTCGTACTTGAATCAATCAATCAGAAAAACCCTCCGATTGCATTGGTTCGCGGCAAAGATCATTTCCGCATTATTGGACGCGTTGTTCAACGCATTCAAAACTTGTTATAACCTGATTTATAGCAAAAAAAATTAGGCCCCGATCATTCGGGGCTTTTTTCCGACCTTTTTTGGCAAACCAAGGAATTTCTGCTATATTTAAAATATCCAAATAATACAGGTGGTCTGTATTATAACGTGTAAAAACGTTTCCAATTAGGAGTCATTCTATGCAAACAGAACGCTACGAAGCGCTCATTCTTACTATTCCAGAAATCACCAACGATGAATCAGGTGAAATCGAAAAACTTCTTGATAAAAAAATCCAACAATTTAAGGGAAAACTCTTATCCTACGATCGTTGGGGAAAATATCAACTTGAATACGACATCAAGCATAATGAATATGGAGTTTATTTTTTAACACGCTTTGATGTTCCTCAAGATAAACGGGATGAAATATTAAAAGAAATCAAAACACTTTTTGATCTCAAATTTAATGAAGTCATCATGCGATACCTAGTTTCACATCTTGATGCTGAAACTCCACTCGATTATAAACGTCCGCAATCACTTGAAGAAACACCAAAAGATGTTGATCAATTCCTGAGAGAAAACAGAATGAGCGGCATTGCTCCTCGCAGAGCGCCACGTCCTGAACCAAGGGAAGTTAGAGCTGAAGCTTCAAAAAAAGAAGCTCCACAAGATAACGCTATAAAAGAAAAATCAACTGAAGCTGGAAAGGAATAATCTCATGGTTAAAAAAATTAAACTTCGCATGAATTCTATTTTACTTAAGAAGAAAGCTCGCAGAGCTTCATTCTCTTCAAGTAAACAGTGCCGTTTCAAAGAAAACCCAGAACTTGTAAGTGAAATCAATTATAAAAATGCAGATTTTCTCAAACAATTTTTAACCGAACGCGGTAAAATTTTACCTGCACGTATTTCTGGAACCAGCAATTTATACCAACGTTTAATTTCTCGAGAAATTAAAAAAGCCCGTAGCATGGCTCTTTTGCCATACACACGAGTTGGATAAAAAATAAAACTCTTTGAACTTTTAAGCCACTTTCATTAACATATAAAAAAGGATCATTATATATTAAAAAAGTGGCTTTTAATTTTGAGTTTTATTACCCTCTTCTCAATGGAAGAAAAAAAACGAACCTGATCAAGTCAAAAAAAACATAGCACCGACACACGCCATAACAAAACATAACCTTGTAAAAGAAATAATCGGTTTACTTGTTTTGGCAAGCGGTACATATGCACTTATGTCTCAAACTAAATAATATGAAATATAAAATTATTGTTGCGTATGACGGTACAAATTACCAAGGATGGCAACAACAAAAAAATAAGCCAACAATTGCAGGAACTCTTGAAAAAACGTTTCTTGAAATATTTAAAAAAAATATAAAAATATTTGGAGCATCGCGCACTGATGCAAATGTACACGCTCACGGCCAAGTTGCAACGTTTCATACAGATCTTCAATTGTCTCCTACAAAAATTAAGGCTGCATGGAATAACACTCTTCCTGAATCGTTAGAAATAAAATCTGTTGAATCTGTATCGGCAAATTATAATCCTCATCATCATATTGTTGAAAAAAGATATGAATATACCTTTTCATTACAACGGTCCTCACCATTTGTTGCACGTTATCAGTGGCATTACCGATGGCCTGTTAATATTGAAAAATTAAACAACGCTCTCTCAACCTTTATTGGAATACACGACTTTAGAAGTTTTTGCACGGGGCATGACATGAAAAGTACAATTCGTACTATTTATACAATCTCTGTAAAAAAAATTAATGACGAAACATTCAAAATTATTTTTACCGGCCCAGGTTTTTTACGTTATATGATTCGACGCATTGTTGGTGCATGCTTAGAAATAGCTTCCCGGCCCCATTTAAGTATTGCACATATAAAAAATATAAAGGACAAAAAAAATCCGGAGCACACATTGCCATGCGCCCCGGCAAAAGGATTAGTACTTATCTCAATTACTTATGAAACAGGCTTTTGACTTTCCTCTTTTAAAATAGCGTATCTTACTTGTAAAATCATATGCACGCTTTAATACAAAATACAATATGACTACCGAGAAACTAATTTATTTGGAAAAGCAGTCACAATACCATCAACACCTAACTTAACAAGCTTTTTAGCATCCATAATTTTATTAACGGTCCATGCAAAAACGATTAAGCCCCTCTCCTTTGCACGTTCCATCATTGATGGTGTAAGCAAAGTATAATTCATAAAAATACTGTGAGCGCCAAACTGTTGGGCAAATAGAGTATAATCAATAGGAAGCCGATCAAAAATAATTCCGATCGGAATATGAGACAATGCATCATGGAAATCATTAAGTTCATAAAAATTAAACGACGTTACCATAAAATGTTCCGGCAACCATCCTTTTTTCAAAAAACGACGAACCATAAGAGCGGTGCTTTTCCCAGTCCCTGCACCCTTTAATTCAATATCAACTTTGCATCGTTTATTAACTAATTGAAGCACCTCTTCCAACGTTGGAATCTTTGCCTCTTTTTTAAGTCTCAATTTTCGTAACTGTGCTAATGTTAAGTCAGCAATTCTTCCTGATTCTCCCGTTAATCGATCAATTGTCTCATCATGAAAAACAACCAAATGGCCCGATTTGCAAACATGCACATCGAGCTCAATCATATCAACACCGAAATTTATAGCTTTTTCAAAAGAATCAAGCGTGTTTTCAATCTCTCTCCCACTCGCACCTCGATGACCAATAATGAGCAACTTTTTATCATTTTTCGCAGACATAAAAAACACTCCAAAAACCACAACAAATAGTACTTTGTAGCCCATTCCCCCTATCCCTCTATTCGTTTAAATTATATAAAAATGATAAAATTAAAAACAAGTTTCAAGCATAAAAAACTTGCAAAACCCCATGCTTCAACCTAAAATCTTGAAGAGAACAATTCTTAAAAACTCACGCTAAAAAGGAAAATTTTATGAATAAAATAAAGAAGAGAAATAAAATTTTTATTTCTCTAGTCTTATTTGTTACCATTCTTCTTATTATTACGTTTACACTTGTTAAATGTTCAACAAATGTCACTATTGAAAATTATAATTTCCCACGAGATTATCACGCGATAAACAATAACCTCAAAGTAGATGAATATTGGTTATTCGAAGAAGGCATGACCTTCGATGTTGACCATATGTTAAAAACAAAGTCACCAGATAAAAACCCTGCTTATTATGGCAAACTCAAAATCAAAGTTCTTTTAGAAAATGGCAAATTTGCAGGATTTATAACCTATCATAAAACGGGTTACCACACAGGCCGTATTCAATTTTTATCAGTAAGTAAAAATTTTCGCGGCAAACATTATGGTAAAAAATTAATTAGTTACGCAGTAAAAGATTTATTTAATCAGGGTTGTACACAAATTTCATTAATTACACGCACAAACAATGTCCCTGCACAAAAAATATATCTGGGCCTTGGGTTCAAAGAAACAGGCAAGGACGCTACATTTGTAAGCTTTACAAAGTACAAAAATTAAAGAGTAATTTGATGCTCTTTTGCCATAACTGGCGTATGTGTTTTGTGCATAAATTCTTCAATTTGATCACAATACTCATTAAATATATTATCGCATTTATCAAATGGTTTATTGCCATCAAGAATAAGAACGGGAATCATCTCTAATTCAGGAATAACGTCTTCCTTGTTAAGCAAGAAGTGATCATGCATTTTATCAATTTGCTTGAGATATTTGAGTGTAATATTTTGCTCACCTGAGCGTGCACGTCTTTTTACACGTTCAAAACAAACTTCTGAATCAGTTTTTAAATAAATAAAACCAAACGGCAACCGACATTGGCCATGAACTAAAAAGGTAAACCATTGTTTATAGATAGACCATTCAATGTCTGACATTCCACCACTTTGATAACTATTATGAGCAAAACAATAATGCCCTGAATAAATGGATCGTTCCATAATACGATATGGATCTAATTCCTTTTGCTCGCGCAAATGTTCTTTTACTCGACATGCCATCGCATAGGTCTCGAGCGAAAAAGCCCAGCGAGGAATATCTCGATAAAAACTACCCAATAACGACTGACCCGTCCGTTGCTTATGCCACGTGTTAACGGGTTCAAAAATAACACTCACATCAGAATCTGTTTCTTTTATTCTTTTGAGTAACGTAGATTTTCCGGCACCGATATTACCTTCTAAGATATACATTTGCCATTCTCCTATCATCACTTTAAATTTATTAACTTCAGTATAACGCAATAAAAACAAAGATCATCTTTCAATTATAATTCGCTTAACTAAAGGATTTATCCTCGTTGCAACCTCATATTCTATCGTATTCAACCCCTGTGCATATTCAGTAATTGTAACCCCTTGTGCTTCACCCATTACAATTACTTCATCGCCTCGTGAAACATTTAGACCGGTTACATCAATCATCGTCATATTCATCGCAACCCGGCCTACAATAGGCACTTTTTTCTCTTGAATATTCATATAACCCTTATTCGAAAACGAACGACAAAGGCCATCAGAATATCCAACAGGAACAACTGCGACTTTTCGCAAAGAAGGAGCAAGATACGTACATCCATACCCCACACAACACTTGCGTTCTACCTGATGAATATCAATTATTCGAGTTACCCACGAAAGAATAGGTTTCAACTTCTGCTCAAAAGATGAATCAAGACCATACAACGCACCACCACAGCGAACCATCGAAAAATGATTCATACAATGAAACGTTCCTCCACTATTACACAAATGAACACACAAATTCTCTGGTACACGTCCCAAAAATGTTTCAAATTTTTTCTGCTGCCTTTCACTAAAATGAGATTCTGAGTTACCTGCATCTGCAAAATGCGAACAAGCCCCTTTAAGTGCAATAAAAAAACTCTTTCGAAGCAGCTCAAGAAGCTCATAAAAATCTTTTTCTGAAAATCCTAACCGATTCATTCCCGTTTCAATTTTAAGATGAATCGATAATTTCTGTTTATTTTTTTCTGCAAAATTTATAACCTCTCGGGCTTGCGAAAGATTATAAATGGTTAAAACAATATTTTGATCTCTAATTTCTTCTAATGATGCATCACATACGCCTAAAACTAAAATCTCTTTTTTTATTCCATGCCTACGCAACAAAAGCGCTTCTGAAAGATAAAACACCACTAAAACATTTACAAAACAATGCTCGTCACACAATTTCCCAATTTCTAATAATCCATGGCCATAGGCATTTGCCTTAACAACGGCAGCTAATTTTACCGCATTACCAATACATTGCTTTATAGTAGTAATATTCTCAAAAAGTTTTGCCTTATTGAGAGTTATCCAAGAAAAACAATCTTCCATACCTCACACAATCAACCGAGACAAAATTGGATTCAACGGCGGCATAACCTCATATTCTATAACACCCATCTTCTGAGCAATATCCTTTAATCGCACTTCATCAAAATCCCCAATAACCAGGACTTCATCACCCCTTTTTACAGAAGGAACAGATGAAATATCTATCGTCGTCATATTCATTCCAACACGCCCAACAATTGGAACAATATGACCATGAATAACCATCTTGCCGGCATTAGAAAGACGACGATCATACCCGTCATAATATCCAACAGCAACCACCGCAAGTTTCATGGACTTGTCTGTCTTAAATGTTCGGGCATAGCCAATCGGCGTACCTGCGGGAACTTCGCGCACCATCATCACGCAACTTTTTAATGAAAAACATGTTTTAAGAGAAAATCCTGGGACAATACTTTTTGCCTCTTGATAAAAACGTTCATCTTTATACGAACCATAAAGAGCGCCTCCACAACGAATCATAGTTCCACGTGCCTCAGGAAGTCTTAACGATGCAGCAGTATTTGCTAAATGAACGAATGGAATTGAGATATCTTTCTTTTTTAATTCTTGCAATGTCAATTTCATCAGCACGATCTGTTCTTGTGTAAACGAAATATCTTGATTATCTGATTCTGCAAAATGTGTATAAATACCTGTCACTGAAATATATGGGCATGTTAAAAGAAAATCAATAACACGTAATGCCTCAGAAGAAGAAAAACCTAAACGTGTAAGCCCCGTATCAACTTTAACTTGTACCAATGTTTTTTTTCTTTTAGCCTTTGCACAAGCAACAATCTCTTCCGCTGTAGCCCAATCAAACACAACAATATCAACATCATAATCAATTGCATCCGCAATCGGCAAGTCGTAACCGCCGAGAACGACTATTGATTTTTTAATCCCTTTTTCGCGCAACGCAATCGCATCACTGAGCAAAAATACCGCCATATAATTAATATATGGCGACTCTTCACACAATGATCCAACTTCTAGAAGGCCATGGCCGTAGGCATTTGATTTTAATACAACGGCAATTGAAATATTCCTCCCCACAAGTCTTTTTAACCAATAGGCATTTGATAAAAAACGTTGTCGATTAATTTCGATCCAACACGTTTTTGCCTGTTCTTGTTGTAATGAAGGATACAAAAAAGGCCCAGATAAAACTGGGCCTTTTTCCAGCTGCAATACACTATTAGGATTTTGAAATAACATTTATTTTAGTCCCCTTTTTCTGAAGAATTTTTGGAAGTTTTAACTCGAGAACACCATCTTTGTAATTTGCGATCATATTTTCTAGATCACAAACTTGTTCTGGTAATGCTTCTACTTTTGTTGAGGCTGAAACCGAAACAGATTGTGCCACTCTTATAGCATTGTTTTCATCTTTAGACGTTTCTTCTTTCTTTGCTTCTTGTTTAAATGACAACCCGAAAATTCTGCCATTTTGCACATAAAATATTGCTTCACCATCAGAGATAGGAACAATGCCATTTAATGAATCACCTTCAACTTCGATATTAATTTTTTCAGAATCAAGTTCACCTAAATTAAGTTTTACTACTATATATTCTTTATCTGATAAAATTTCTACATTTTTTTTAGGAACATTTTTAACTTCATCTTTTTCATCTTCATTCAAAGAATCAAATGATGGAAATGTATTCATATATCCTTCAACAACCTTAAAACGTTTATCAAAGCCATCCATCATTTCTTTGATGTCTTTAAAAACACTATCGACATTTGCTGAAAGATATGCACCCTGCGTCAAAAGGGCGACCAAAAAGAATTTGCGCATAAAAATACCCTTTCATTTAAATGGTTACTACTATTTTAATGATACCACAAAAAGGTGCTTTAAAAGACCCCTCTTCTGATTAAAAACAATTTTTATTATTGATTTTAATACAACACAATATGTTAAGCTTAAGAAAATAACAAGTGGAGGGATCAATGAATAAGTCTTTATGTCTCAGTATATGCATTATTATGTTACAGCTCAATGCAAAAACCGTTATCGAAAGTAATTACAGTCAATTCAATGCTCCTCACGGAATTTCATGCAGCCCAACCGCATGCACACCAACCTATCTTCAAGCCGCATCTTACATCCTTAATGATTCCAATCCATGGAAAATGAATCAAAAAGATCTTGAATCCATCCTTTCCCACGGAAGTAAAATCTTTGGCCTCACCGGAAAAAGTTCAACAAAAAATATTAAAAACGAAGAAATTCTTATCTATATTCCTGAAATTAAACTCGATAGTTCATTTATAGGATTCACGACGCTGCCCCTTTTTAAAGGAGCTCTTTTAAAATATGCCGTCTACGGCATTTTATCAGAAAAAAATCCTGCATGTTCACTTTATATCCGTCAAGAAAAAAGCTATCTCATCTGCCATAAAAATAAGTATTGGGTCTTCATTGACATACAAAAAAAACAAAACGATTCCGACGGATCACATATGATCATCTTCAAAAATGATAAAGAATTTCTGACCTTTATCGATGAAAATAAAATTTTTGCACCATCAAACCTGGGACCACAGGCAGAGCAATTTGAACTATACCTTTATAAACCAACCCTTGAATAATATAATTTGTGCTCAACTTTTTTCTTTTTCCAAGAAACGATTATACTTAAAGTATGAAACAAAAAATAGTTGAGCTTGTGTATGGAGTTCATCCTGTAGTTGAACTCCTCAAAGCAAAAAAAAGAAAAATCACCACCCTTTATCTTCTTCAACCAGAACCACAAACATTTAAACAAATCAAACCACACCTACCACTCTATCCATTTAGATTGGTTTATAAAGCAAGAAAAGATCTCACACAGATAAGTGGTACGCCAGATCATCAAGGCATTGCGGTTCTTACGACACCCTTACCCATACGCAAAAAACCTTTTGATCCAAAAAAACAACCATACGTCATACTGCTTGATGGCATTCAAGATCCACGAAATCTAGGAGCTATTTTACGCTCAGTATATTGCACCGGTTTTCAAGGCGTAATTCTCACCAAAAAAAATACCTCCCCTCTTAATGCGGTTGCGCTAAAATCATCCGCAGGATTAGCGGAACTCCTTGATATTTATCAAGCTCCATCAGCAACGGCTGCCATTCAAGAACTCAAACAAGCAGGATATCATATCTATATTTCTGCCCTTTCTAAAGCAGCAGCTAACGCCACAAATATAGATTTCAAGCACCCATTGTGTCTTGTTATTGGAAGTGAAGGATATGGCGTTTCAAAAGATGTTTTATCAAAAGGCCAAGCAATTATGTTGCCACAACGTACCGCCGATATTTCCTATAATGCATCAGTAGCCGCCGGCATACTCATGTTTTTCATTGCAACAAAAAACAGCCTTATTTAATCACTAAAATTTTCTTAATCAATAGCTCAAAGTTTTTAAACGATTAAAACTAATTATTCCCTAATTATTGACTTATTGCCTCAAAAAAAGGTAAGAATGTAGCAAGGTAAAAAAGTTTTTGAGGGGGGCTCATGATAAAAAAGGCACTTTACCTACTTACCTTTATAACAATAAGCATTGGCACCTATTTCGCAGCTATTACTATTTATAAAAAAATACTACGCCATCATAGCGTTATCGTTCATTGTGCAACCTCAATTAACAAACAAGCAATAACTGAAATAACAAATTACTGTACAAAGAATGCATCACTCTTGAACATTCAAGAATGGACAAATGACCTACGAAAACAGTTTCCCATCGTCAATACCATAAAACTACAAAAAAATATGGATAAATCACTCGAAATATTTATTGACGCACATTCATGCAAAGCTCTTCTTAACAATGAAATGTGCGTCTCTCACAACGGTTCACATTATCCAATTCAACAATTTGCAACCGAATTAATCACTCAAATTCCATCAATTACAAGCACCGAAA
>Ga0075115_10001214_pt1 | contig 12703 bp, 10 predicted proteins | sample AntAceMetag02UKH_FD_69785 | JGI IMG/M metagenome (GOLD analysis project Ga0075115, IMG submission 69785) | Saline lake microbial communities from Ace Lake, Antarctica - Antarctic Ace Lake Metagenome 02UKH | ecosystem: Environmental > Aquatic > Non-marine Saline and Alkaline > Saline | place... | reverse complement strand
AATGCCGCCGTTTCAATTTGAGGTACATTCTCCTGATAAGGATCGGTCATGACTTGCTCCTGCGATCCGCCCTTCTGCATGCACGCTCACCGCGCAGCATACGAGCACACACGATTGCAGTCCAGGCGCCAACAACGCTTCCAACACCATCAGCAAGCGCATCGAGCATGCTCGCTTCGCGTCCAAGCACGAAACTCTGGTGAATCTCATCAAGGACTCCGTATGAAAAACCGATCAACGCCGCGAGCCACATGAGGTGATGACTGAGCTTAAAACGCGTTGCCCTGAATGCCCAGACCAGGCCAAAGCCCAGGAAAAAATACATGGCAAAATGAACAACCTTGTCCGTACCAGGCGGCAACTCAACCGGCGTCGGCCACGACTTTGAGGACATGTAGAAGATTAACGCGGCGTATGCAATGACTGGAATCCATCTTAATTTTTTTAGACTGTTTTTCATTCAGAGTCTTCTCCTCCCCTTTGGCGGACAAAGGAGGGGAACTACATTTTGTACTTCCCAAAATCATCGAGTGAGAGATTTTCCAGGATCTCGGTCCACTTCTGTTTGCGAGTCGAATCATCGCCCTCTTCAGCCAAGTCAATCTTACGGGACTTATCGACGACTTTCTTGGCAACATAGATGGGCGCCTCCGCACGGAGAGCCATGGCGATGGCATCCGATGGGCGGGCGTCGATTACCAACTCCTCGCCACGAGCGTCGAGCATGATGCGTGCATAGAAGGTATTGTCGGATAGATCATGAACCTCAACTTTTTTGAGATGAACATCGACCGTCTCGAGTATGCTCTTGATAAGATCGTGCGTCATGGGACGCGCGAGCTTAATATTCTCCAACTCGGTTGCAATAGCCGAAGCCTCGATAAGACCGATCCAGATAGGCAAAGCGCACTTCTCGTCTAAGTCCTTCAAGATGATGATCGGCATGCTAGTAAACGGGTCAATAGTCAGGCCCGTGACTTTCATCTGAATGAACGTTCCTGCGTCACATTCCTTGGTCATTGCATCTCCCCTTGCAGTGAATGAATCGAAGCCTTCGTAATTTGGACGGGGACTATACTCCCAATAAGATTCTCATTGCCAGCAAAATGTATCAGACGATTGTCGCCCGCCCGGCCGGTGAGCTTGCCCTCACCCTTCGCATCCTTGCCCGTCACGAGCACGGCGACGGTTGCACCCACGAGCTTTGCATTCGCCTCGCCCTGGATCGTGCGCTGCAGCTCAAGCACCTCTTCAAGCCGAGCCTTTTTCTCTTCGAGTGGCACATCGTCGTCCATCTTCTCAGCAGCAAATGTTCCCGGACGCGTCGAATAGCAGAACGCGAACATCGAATCGAAACGAATGCGCTTCATAAGATCGATCGTATCCTGAAAATCGGCCTCGGTCTCGCCGCAGAAACCGACAATCATATCGGTAGTGATTGCAATATCAGGGCGCGCCGCACGCAACTTATCCACCTGCTCGAAGAATTTCTCGCGCGTATAGCCGCGTCGCATAGTTTTCAATACATCGTTACTCCCCGCCTGCACTGGCAGATGGATATGCGGGCAGAGTTTTTTCTCGGTACGATACAACTCGATCAAATCACCGGTGACATCCTTGGGATGAGGACTCGTGTAGCGTATGCGCTCAGCATTCGTTTCGTTCGCGATCCGCCTCAAGAGATCTACAAAGCTCACATCCGTTCCACGACCGTAGGCATTCACGTTTTGGCCGAGCAAAGTCACTTCTTTAGCACCGCGCTTGACGACCGACTTTACTTCTTCGATCACATCATCGGCTACGCGCGAAACCTCTTTGCCACGCACGCTGGGCACGATGCAGTAAGCGCACGAACAGTTACATCCCTTCATTATGGCAACGAATGCCGATCCGACTGTCCTGAGCGGAGTCGAAGGGCCCTGACCCATCGCGTGAGAAAAATCAGGGTGATTGGGATCATCGATGAACGTCGTCGCGACTGAGTGCCGCCCCTCTTCAGCTGCCTCAATCATCTCAGGGAGCTTGGCAATCTGATCCGGGCCGAAAACGAAGTCTACATGGCCATAGCGATCGATGATCTTGGCGCCTTCCTGCTGAGCCACGCAGCCGCACACACCAACCACCCTTCGACTCAGCTCAGGGCAGACCGCTCGTTTGGCCTTGAACGCGCGAGCACGCCCCGCCTCACTTATTGCCTTGTGGTAGGGCTTCTCTCGGACGCTGCAGGTATTGATGAGCAGGACATCGGCCTCTTCAAGAAAGGGTGCTTTCGTATACCCCAGGCCCTCAAGGAGGCTCGACATACGGCCCGAATCATGCTCGTTCATCTGGCAGCCAAAAGTCCGGATAAAGTAGGCTTTATGGGCATTTCCCGTCATTGCGGGGGTGCTAGCACGGCTGTGAAAGGAGGTCAAGATATGCTCAGACGCCTTTCAGAGGGATCTCAAGCAGTACAAAAAAGCCCCCGTTAGGGGGCCTTTGATTATAAATGGAAACAACGACAATCTACCTGGACGGTTTGTACAATTCGACGAACTTGTCTTTGTGCAGGATGCGGAAAAATTGAGTGAGGCGATCTTCGGCGGGCTCGATGCGATCGCCGAACTCGATCTTCATCTCAGAAAGGATTTCAGCAAAAGCCTTTTTGCCGTCCATGCGTTTCCAGACGAAGCTGCCCACGTCGTCGAGGTTGACACGGATGTGCGGCTTCTTCAGACGAGGTTGCAGCCACTTGGCCAGCGGCCCCTTACGAAAACGCGGGACCAGGAGAACGGCCTGATTCTCAGAGCCGTCCTCCCAGCCGATCGCGCGCTCGGCAATTATTGTGCTCCACTGAATATCCTGTGCTTCTTTTTTCATTATACTTCTCCGTCAGATTTCTTTCCGCTATTCAGCGGGAAGCGCACCAGCGCCCATCCGATGAGCACCATAACGACAATGCTGACCACGAATGACGGATTCTCAATGAGGTGCGGAATTGAAATGTTTCTGAAGGCCAAAGCTGCAATCAGGAGACCCATGAGCGCCTCGCCGGCGATGAGGCCCGACGCGATGAGTATGCCCGTGTTCTCCATGTGCACCCTCTGCCCGTCGTTCAGGCGGCTCTTCTTCGCACGCCAGTCGGCGATCGCTCTGATGATGCCACCCACGAAGATCGTGGCAACCGTGCCGAACGGAAGGTACATACCAACCGCTACGATCATGGGGCTGCGCACCTGCACGCAGATGAGGGCAAGCGCGAAGAGCATACCGACGATTACGAGCGGCCATGCCATCTGGCCACCAACAATGCCCTTGGCGAGCATAGCCATGAGACCTGCCTGAGGTGCCGGCAACGCTTCGCCACCAAAACCCGTGCCGCCAATATTGATGTCGCCCTGATGGAGGATCAACAACGGGAAGAACATGACGAGCGCGGCTATCACTGCTCCGATCATCTCGCTGGCTTCCATCTTCCAGGGCGTGCCACCAAGGATGTGACCGACCTTGAGGTCCTGGAGCATGTCGCCAGCCACGGCCGCGGTGATACAGATAACCGCCGCTACTCCCAAGACCGCCGCGATACCCGCCGTGCCTTTGATGCCCAACACGACCATGAGCAACGCCGACACGATAACAGTCGAGATGGTCAGGCCGCTGATGGGATTGTTTGACGAGCCGATGATGCCCACGATGTAGCCAGACACCGCCGAGAAGAAGAAACCCGTGATAATCATCACGATGGTTGCAAGAACTGCACCGATGACGCTCTGACAGAAGTAGTAGTACAGAAAACCCATCGCGATGGCGACGATGAAAATCGCCGGCGCAATGGCGCGGAACGAAATGTCCTTATCAAGACGGCTGACCGCTGCCTTCTCGTGTGCGGCCTTGCTCAAATCACCCACTGAACGCGCAAGACCATGAAAGAGGTTCTTGCGCATGCGATACAGAGTGTAGGCAGCTGAAACGAGCATGCCGCCGACAGCTATGGGACGCACCATAAACTTCCACACGCCGTAGGACAAGCCCTGCCACGTATGCACGGCGCCCTCAGCTACAACGAGATCTTCAAGTCCTGGTCCCACAAAGAACATCAGCAATGGAACGAACAGTCCCCATGCGAGCAGGCCGCCCGCAAATGTCATCGCGGATAGACGCGGCCCAATGATGTAGCCAACGCCCATATACGCGGGTGAAGGAACCGGAGTGGTGAGCAGCGCACCGCCGCCCACCTTGACCTTGGTGATCAGAGCACCGCCGGAGCTGACCAGTTGAACACCCGACTTGCCGAAAAGAATGAATCGTTCCCACACATGTGCAAAGAGTTTGAGCGAGCCAGCCAACTGCACCAATGCACCGGATATCATCGAAACGAAGAGGAAGACCGCGCCGGTACCGCCTCGCCGTCCCGCTTTATGGATGGCGGACGCAGCAACAGACTCGGGATAGGGAAGCTCGGCATCATCGACCATGATACGGCGAAGCAATGTCACGAAGAGCACGCCCAACACACCACCAACGATCATGATCGCGGTGCATTCGAGATAGTGCACCCAGCCATCAAAGCGCTTCCAGACGCCTGCCAGGACAAATGCCGGCAGCACGAATATGGCGCCCGCAGCAATCGCCTCGCCCACGGAGCCCACGGTACGTGCAAGGTTCTCCTCGAGGATGGTGCCCTTCATGAGGCGTAAGACCGCCATGGCGACTACAGCGGCTGGAAATGTTGCTGCAACGGTCATACCAGCCTTGAGGCCTAAATATGCATTTGCGGCACCGAGCACCACCGCCATAATGATGCCCAACAGCAGTGCACGCAGCGTGAATTCGCGCATATCGGTTTTCTCTGGTACGAACGGTGTGCTTTTAAGCTTGCTCATGTCTTGCCCCCTCCGTGGGAATAGGAATGTGATCCAATATGAAGTTCAAGAAGTCGTTCCGAATAGCATACTTAATAAAAAACGCAAGGCTCACATTCTCACCGGTTTCCGCGAAAAATTTCCAATTAAGTGATATTTAACGCTGTTTTATGATTGCATTTATACTGGCATGCTGAAAGACTCCGCGGCTTAACTAGCTGAGTTTAAAGACAAAAACAGCAGGGGGCACACGATGGCCAGGGATACACACTACATACCCGCAAATACCACCATGCCTGAGCTTACGCTCAAAGCAGTAGTTCTGGGCCTCCTGCTGGCCGTCGTCCTGGGCGCCGCAAATGCATATTTAGGCCTCAAGGCCGGCATGACCATTGCGGCGGCCTTTCCCGCTGCGGTCATAGCCATCGCGGCATTCAGGATGCCCTTCATGAAAGGCAACATCCTTGAACAGAACATTGCACGCACGATCGCCTCCGTGGGAGAATCGCTGGCCGCCGCAGCCATCTTCATCATACCGGCTTTCGTTCTCGTCGATCTTAACGGAGAGCGCCTCTGGACCTCGTTCGAATACTGGCCGACCGTCATCATGATGTTGGTCGGCGGTCTCCTGGGTTGCATGTTCATCATACTGCTCCGGCGCACGCTCACAGTCGACGCCGACCTCCCCTTCCCCGAAGCAGCGGCATGCTTTGAGATGACACGCTCCGGCCAGAAGGGCGAGTCTGGCGCTCGCTACGTGTTCGGCGCGATGGGCATGGGCATCCTTTTGGAGATGCTCAAGAACTCAAGCGGCATCGCCATCATCAAAGAAGTGAAAGATCTGGCCTTCACCTTTCCCAAATCAGTCATCCATCATTTCAATTCCGCCAAAGTGTCGTTCGCCTCTATCACACATAGCGGCAGCATGCAGGTCACGACACCGCTTGCCTCACCCGCACTCATGGGCGTGGGCTATATCATCGGCCCCAAATACTCGACGATCAACTTTGCCGGCGGCGTGCTCGCCTGGCTGGTCTTCATCCCACTGGCGCTGTTTTTGAATCCGTCATTCGGCGAACAGCTTTCCGCAAACGGCGTCGTCGTCGGCCACGGCGACATGGCCTATACCGCATGGTATAATTTGGTGCGCCCCTTCGCGGTCGGCGCCATGCTGGTCGGTTCATTCTATACGCTCTACGGGCTGCGCTCCTCCATCAGTCAATCGTTCAAGGGCATTTTTTCAAAACACGAGCACAAAAAGGTAGCGCACAACCGCCTGGAGAAAGATCTCAACCTGCGAGTCATCTTCATCTGCACGATCGCATTTCTCATTCCCATGGTGTTTCTGTTCCACGCCTTCACCGGCAACCTCGTCGGTGCCATCGTCGCCGGCGTCGTCATACTCCTCACGGGCTTCTTTTTCTCCGCAGTGAGCGGTTGGCTCGCCGGCTTGGTTGGTCTCTCTAACCAGCCGCTGTCAGGCCTGATACTCTCGACACTCCTCATATCGGCACTGCTGATGCTGGCCTTGGGCATTACCGGCATTCCGGGCATCGCCGCAGCGCTAGGCGTTGCGACCGTCATCGCCGCTGCGGCAGCCATGTCTGGCGACATGATTCAAGATCTCAAAATCGGCCGCCTCATCGGCGGCACGCCGTGGAAGATGGAAACGTCCAACATCATCTCCACCATCGTCATCGCATTCGTCATCATATTCCCGCTGATCATCCTGCACGAAGGCAATATCGCGGCAGGCGGCATCGGCATCGGCGACCCCAAGCTCCCGGCGCCGCAGGCAGGCCTCATGGCGCAGCTTGCCTCCGGCATCATCGGCGGTCAGATGCCGTGGGGGCTCATCATCATGGGCATGTTCTTTTCCGTCGGCCTCATCATGGTCAAAGCGCCCTCGCCCATGCTCATCGCGGTGGGCATGTACCTGCCCTTTGAAACGACCTTCGCGATTTTCGTGGGCGGCGCATTCAAGTGGATCCTCGCCAAGTTCCTGGCATCGATACGCATCTCCAAAGAAAACCAGGAGAAATCGGAGAACACAGGTGCACTCATCGCATCTGGATTCATCGCGGGTGAAGCCATCACCGGCGTGCTGCTGGCCGGCATGGTCGTGCTAGGCATACCATCTCTCTCGCAAGTATTCTTCGGCACAGAACAACTGCCACTGCTCGAGCACGCAGGCGGGTGGATATCACTGATACTGTTTGGGGTCGTTGCGTACGCCCTTGTAATAATTCCGTTGAGAAAGGCAAGAAGAGCATAAACGACGGTGAAGTGTGAAGACGTGAAGAGTGAAGAGTAAAACCTAAGAAAACAGATCAAAAAAGAACCCCGTGAGGTAACTCACGGGGTTTTTATTTGTTTTTGATCTTACACTTCACATTTCACTCTTCACCCTTCACTGTCTTTCTTAAACTTCTCTATAAGATCGCGGACCTCTTCATCATAGGCGGGCTCGTCCAAAATAAAATCACTGTTACCCTCATCGCCAAATTGCATGTCGACCAAGCGCTCGAAATCGGGGGAGCTCAGATCTTTCTTGATCATCTCGACATAGCGATCTGGATGGCGCTTTACGATACTCTCAATATAGCGATTGAGGCGTTTGGCGGCCCGTTTGTGCTCCTCTTCCCGCAAACGCTTCCAACTCTTGAGATAGTGCAAACGGCAGAATCCCCCGCTAGTAGCGGCGTTTTTGCAATGTTCGTCTCTGCAGATTCGAATTCTAGTCATAAAAGGCGATCCTAGGTCCTTGGTCCTAGTTCAAAAAAACACCATAAAAATGCTTAGTCGTTGAAGATACCAGCGTGGAAAGGTGTCGTCAAGAAACGGTATCATCATGAGGTCGCTTGGCGTCCTTCAGCGCAGCTTGGAAGGAACCACGACGCCGTGCTGAATCTTCGCGCTCCTCCTTGATCTCGTTCCAGAGATCGCGCCCCATGGCTTCGGATGTCTTCTTGCGCAGAAAACGCCGATCAAGGACATACCTCATGGCAAGGAGCATGAGCACGATCAGAAACAGGATTCCCGCTGCTATGTACCACATCATGACGATGCCCCTTCATGTTTGAGCTCTTCAATTAGCGCACCCTTCAGGCGCGCGACATGATCCTGGGAAGTGATCTTTTCACCCGAGACTGCACGAATATAAAAGACATCAACGACGCGGTCAATATGTGTGGAAATGCGCGCGCGTTCGATCGAACAATTCTCGCCCGCAAGCACCTTCGCAATGCGATACAGCACGCCCGGGCTGTCGTCGACGTGCACCTCGACGACCGTTTCCTGCGCCGACACGTCGTTATCAATATCGACAATGGGTTCGGTATGGCGCACGCGCCTGCCAAAGCGCGGCTTGAGCCGCTTCTCGATCTTAGTGTCCAACGAACTGCCCTCGTCGATGCGCCCCATTTCGTCCATCACGCGCTTCCAGCGAACCGCATCCTCCACCGGCCGCTGTTCAAGATCTGTCACGCACAAAACATCTACGGCCCATCCTTCTTTGGAGGTATAAAGATCCGCGTCAACGATATTGAGACCGTTTGACGTTATGATGCCCGCAACGCGCGCGAACAACCCCGGCGCATCCTTGGTAACGATCGAGAATTCGGACGCACCGCGCTCAAAGTCATTGCGCACATCACAAACCACGCGCTCGCCCATGCAAACTTTGTCGATCATCTCAACATGGGTCGCTATAAGGGGTGCAGAAGTCTTGAGCGCATAGCGCGCTGGCATTGTCTGGACAAAAGCCTCGATCTCGTCTCGCGTTTTCCTGCGCCCCAGTACTCTCCTAACGCTTGCAAGCTTCTTTGCCAGGATTCGCGCATGCTCCACCTCGGTATGTTTGCCGTGCTTAAGATATGCTCGCGTGAGATCGTATAGATCGATGAGAAGTCGTTCCTTCCACGCGCTCCACACGCGGGGCCCCACAGATTTCAGATCCGCAAAAGTGAGGACATACAGCATGGTAAGAACTTGCAGCGTAGGAACGGTCTGCGCAAAGCGGCCGATCAGATGCTCGTCACGTATATCACGCCTAAACGCGAGGCGCGGCATCAGAAGATGCGACCTGACAAAAAAGCCGACCTCGCGGGCATCTTCTTCAGAGAATCCGACCCGGCCAGCAACGACCTCCGCAAGCTGAGCGCCGACCTCCTCATGACGTCCGCCGTGCCCTTTGCCCACATCGTGCAGCAGCGTTGCCAACAGCATCACGTGCTGACGCTTTATCATACCAAGCGCTTCCGCCGCGACGGGGTGAGCGTGTTTCCCCGCATGAGTGGTTAATTGCGAAATCTCCTCAACCGCCTGTATCGTATGTTCATCGACCGTATAGAGATGAAAGCCGTCATGCGTGATGCGATTGACCATAGGAATCATTTCAGGAATCCATGCCGCTAGACATCGACATTCGTGCATAGCACGTATCGCAGCACCCAACCCTCTGGCCTTTGAAAACAACTCGCACCACAGCTTCTTTGCCTCGGAAGAATTCCTCATCGAATCGTCAACTCGCGACGCAGCGGCCTCCAGAAACTCCTTCGTATCCGCATCGGGCAGCGCGCCATACCGCCTCACCAAAACAAATGCCCTAAGCGTAAGCAACGGATCCTGCTCTATCGCCGACTCCCCTATCGACAACACCTTGCCGCAACGCACGGTCACGCCCGGCTCCACCTTTCGGGTAAAAATAGCATCGCATGCACGCGCGAATCTCCCGCGCCACACAACACCCACGCGTTCCAGGGTCGCCTCAGTACGTCGACGCACTACCGAAGCATGCTGATAGTAAGTCTGCGAAAGTTCTTCGGCAGGAGTCCGCAATGGTGACCCACCAAATCCGAGCATGAGTGCAGCTTCTTCCTGATACTGCTCAGTCAAGCGGTCCTGCCTCTTATTGGCAATGAGGTGAAGCGCATGGCGCAGCCTCCAAAGGAAACGAACGCTCGACAGGAGTTCCTCCGCATGAGCTTTCGACATGCCTGAATTTTCAAAGATGGAATCGAAGTCGTCGCCGGAATATGTCGCGCGCGCACACCATACGGCGGTATGAAAATCGCGCAGACCACCCTCACCCTCTTTGATATCCGGCTGCAGAAGATAGGTCGAATCAGCAAACTTCGCGCGGCGCTTGATGTGTTCATCCCGCTTGGACACGACGAAATCGCGGCGATCGCCTTGTCGCCCCACCCAACGGCCCATGAGCGTATGCAAGCGCTTTGCCAGGGCTTCGTCTCCGGCAACCAGACGCGCATCCAGCATCGACGTCCAGGCCCTGATATCCTTCCTCATGATATGTTCGCAGTCAGCAATGCTGCGAGTCGCTCCGCCAGCCTCAAGACCCGCATCCCAAAGCGGATACATGATCTTCGACGTATACCCTTCCATGAATTCTAAATCGTCTCCCTCATAAAGAAATAGTAGATCGATGTCCGAATGCGGCCCCATCTCGCGGCGTCCGTAACCGCCGAGCGCCATGACGGCAGTCCCGCTATTGGATCCCGCAAGTTCCTGGATTAGTTTGTCGACTAGCAGCGTATACTGCCATGAGATGAGCAACGGATCCGCACCCTCTTCATGCTGTGCAAACCACCAGCGGCGCACCTCGTCAAAGGCAGCTCGCAGGTTTGCCGCACCTTCAGCATGTAGGGAAGGAGGAGGTGACGTCAGCGCCACACCACTATCGCTGATGAGGTAAAGCGGAGACATATTAGAGGTTGGCCATGCGCCCGTGCGATGCGTCTTCGTACGTCCTCACGCCCGCGACGATAGCGTCCGCAATCTGCTGCTGATAGGTGGGATCGGCAAGTCGCATCTCCTCACGCGGATTGGTTATAAACGAACTCTCCACGAGGATACTCGGACACTGCGTACCCACCAGCACATAAAAGAGCCCCGAACGAACTTTGCGATCGCGCACACCCTTGTATCTACTTTTAACGTTCTTCACGATGTTGGTGTGAACCGACGTAGCCAGCTCGCGCGATTCATCGGTCACCGCGTTTTGCATCATGGTGGAAAGCACCTGGTCGATGTCGGAACGCGGGCCCTTCCATGACTGGTTCTCGCGTGCAGCAAGCTTCATCGCTGCCTCGTCGGAAGCATTGTTGAGATAGTAAGTCTCGATACCCTTGTGTTTGTGATTCGGCGAAGCGTTGGCATGAATCGAAATGAAGATATCGGCCTTCTTCTTCTTTGCAATCTTGTAACGCTTTTCAAGCGAGAGGTTCTTGTCCTTGGTACGCGTGAGCCATACCTTGGCACCCAGTTGAGTGCGTAATTGCTCGGCCGTCATCTGCGCGATCTGCAGCGTCACATCTTTCTCGCGCACGCCGTGCGGCCCTACCGCACCATCCTCTTCACCGCCATGCCCTGGATCGAGCACGATGCGCAGTTGGCCGTCCTTTTTCTTTCCCTTCCAGAATGCCATCTTGTTCAAAAATGCACGCGTCTTTGACGGGTGAACCTCCGGCGCGGGTTTGGGCAGTGGACCTTCTTCAACCACTGCGACCGCCATCACCTCGGTGGCAACCATGTTGTACTTTGGCATCACCGTAGGTCTTCTGGTGTTTGGCTGTCCGCGGTCCGCTTCTGAAAAAATAATGTCGAGCGAACGTTGATAGGGCTTGATGGTATAATCGACATCGCGCTTGAGCTGAATATCGACATTGGTGCCGCCAAGAATGCGCTGTGCAATCTTGATGCGCTTCACCATCAATGAACTTACATTTAACTTTCTCGGCAGCTCGATGAAGGGATGCGTCTCTTTAAGCTGAACCTCAAGTTTGGGACGCGACCGACGGCGTTGCTTGCCACTGTCAAAGATCGCCTTGTATTCAACCGGGCGGTTAAAAAACAACGTCACGACTGTATCGTCTTGTCGCTGTTCATGCGCAACCTCGACGAGCAAACCAGGATCTTTGCCCGATGCCGGCTTATCGGAATACTCGAAAGTCGGTTGCGGCAACGGAGTCGTAGTTGGATCGGCGTTTCTCGGTGCGCGATACGCTGGCTCATCGTATGTGATCTGCTCATACGCCACCACGGTTTCAACGCGCTCAGTCTTTTTGGGCGCGTCCATCTCTTTGAGCATCTTGCGTGCGGTTGGCGCATAGTCGCTGCGGGGGTAGCGCTTGAGGAGGGCCTTAAGCGCCTTCTTCGCGCGAGCCTTCTCGCCGGTACGCAAACGCAATGCCGCGATATTGTAGAGCGCATCGTCTGCTAAATTGGATTTGGGATATTCAGACACGACGCGGTTGTAGTACTGCAGCGCTTCAGTCACGTCGCTTTTGCTGCCACGAGTGTTGAAATACTTTTCACGTGAGAGCCGCGCCACGCTGTAGGATGCCTGTGCGCCCTGTGGGCTGCCGGCCTGCGAGCGCGCAACCTTTGCAAAGATGTCGATACAGCGCTGCCACTCGCGCTTCTTGCGCTTGAGTCGCGGGCTCTTGCGCACACGATCATAGCACTCACGGCCCGACTCGTAGCTTGCGCCCCGAGATGCCGGCGCTGCGACTGCCGTCGGCTGAACTTTATTCTGTGTCTGGCGCGGTCGCACAGATGCATGCGCCGTCAAGACTACGCTGACGATAATTGCTATGAGCGATACAACCCCCACAAGTCGTTTCATCACACGCTCCTTGAGATCAGTAGATACTGAATTTTTATATCGATTTTTTCCACTTATGCAAGAGATTCAACGCCTCCAGCGGGGACAGCGTGGAAAGGTCCGTATCGCGGAGGTTTTCGACGAATGGATGTGCCGTAAAAAGCGCCAGTTGTCCGCTATTCGTCGTTTCTCCTTCATGGCGCGCGATCCGCGGCCGCCCCACCTCGTCGAACTCGCC
>Ga0075115_10001213_pt1 | contig 12713 bp, 12 predicted proteins | sample AntAceMetag02UKH_FD_69785 | JGI IMG/M metagenome (GOLD analysis project Ga0075115, IMG submission 69785) | Saline lake microbial communities from Ace Lake, Antarctica - Antarctic Ace Lake Metagenome 02UKH | ecosystem: Environmental > Aquatic > Non-marine Saline and Alkaline > Saline | place... | reverse complement strand
CAAGGAACTTATCACATACCTAATAACAAACTTCCAATGTACTACAGACAAAAGAAGATACCTTCTTTTACCTAACAAAAGATACCCCGCACTTCAGTGCGGGGAGTATCATTTTTAATAAGGAAAAATATATAAATCTTAATCATTTTCTAAAAAGTATGAGTTTAGAGATAGAATTAATAAAAGAAGCATGCAAAAAGTTTTGGGAACAATATCATGTTATAATTGAAAAAGAAGGTTATTCTTTAAGGGATGATTCTTTTTGGCAATCTCCAGAGGATTTTATAATTCTTGCTGCAATTGGAAATAATTGTCCAGAAAAAAAACTTGCAGAATTTAGGGAAGCTTTACCTATGGAATTTACATATGAAAATGGAAATCAAAGTAGGACATATTCTGTAGCAGTTGGTCCTACTATTAAGGATATGTTTGATTTATAATAGAAAGATTATTTATTTGTTTTATATGAACAAGTTTTCAAAGATTCTTTTATTTTTGATGTGATCTTGTCAAATCATTAAAATTAGCTAATTCAATCTCAAATTCATTTAGAATGTTGACAATCTTTTTAATATTGTCTGCATCAACTTCTTTTTTTATAGTGGAAATTGATTTTGGATCATAATATCCCGGATGAAAATTAATAGAATAAAAACCTGCTTTCAGAGAACTAAGCCATTTTTTAATTTCAGAAAAAGATTTTCCTGTTCCATCAAAAACAGAGTCTTTAGTAGTGATTAAACCTTTAATATTCATAATATTAGCACCAAGCATACTCAGGTTTTTGCAGGGAATATTTTTCTGTTTGCAAAAGTCTTGAATAATTGGATACCCTTTTTTAAGATAGACTGTTTTATGAATATCAATATGGCTTGGTTCAAATCCAAAAATCGAAATAAATTTTTTAAATTGTCTTTTGACTTTATCTTTAAAATTAGTATTCTTAAAATAAATATGAAGCCCAACACTTACAAGGTGGTTTTTTGATAATTGAATTAGTTTTTCAACTTGCTCTTTTTGTTTGGAATTAATTTCATCAACCATTACAGAAGTTGATGTAACTGCTCTTTCTTCAATTAACTCTAGAATTCTCTTATTGTGGAGTTTTCTATACCCAAAATCATCTGCATTAATTATTAGTTTAATCATAATATATTGAGTTATTTTTATTTATATAAATTTTCTCCTAACATAACCTTCACAAGACATTCTAACACAATATATATAAACACATATTTCATTCTATTGCTATGGTTATTAATATAAAGGATTTTACTCCTAGATTATACCAAGAAACAATATTTAATACTGCAATCTCCAAAAACACCCTGGTTGTGCTACCAACCGGCCTTGGAAAAACAGCAATAGCCTTGATGCTTGCAGTTCATCGTCTTAATATTTATCCTGATTCTAAAATTGTTTTCTTTGCACCCACTAAACCTTTAGCAGATCAGCATTTACAAACATTTAAGGATCTTATTGAGCTACCAGAAGAAGAATTTGTTTTGTTCACAGGCAGCACAAAACCAGAGAAAAGACAAGAGCTTTGGAAAAAAGCAAGATTTATTTTTAGCACCCCCCAAGGGTTCGAAAATGATATTATAAGTGCAAGATTGAGCTTTGATAATGTTTCTCTTGCAATTTTTGATGAATGTCATAGAGCTGTTAAAGATTATAGTTATGTTTATCTTGCTTCAGAGTATTTTAAACAATCTAATTACCCAAGAATTCTTGCTTTAACAGCCAGTCCTGGAAGCAAATTGGAAACAGTAAATGAAGTTCTTGATAAATTATTTATTGAAGCAATAGAGTTTAGAAAAACTTCTGATGTTGATGTTTCTAAATATATACAAGATACTAGTGTTGAGCAATTAAAGGTTTCTTTACCAGATGAAATTGAAAAATTAAGAAAATACCTTATGGATTGTTTTAATAGTAAATTAAAAGCAGTTAAAAATCTTGGATTAATTTCAGGATCTATAAACTCTTATGGCATCACTAATATTTTAGCTTTGCAATCAGCACTATTTGCAAAAATGCGTGAAGAAAAAGATTTCAAAATAATGAAAGCAATTTCTCTTCTTGCTGAGGCAGGTAAGATTCAACATGCTGTTGAATTGGTTGAAACCCAAACAATTTATGCTTTGTATGAGTATTTGAAAAAATTAGAGCAGGAATCTAAGACAGCAAAATCAAAAGCCATAAAGAATCTTGTTATGGATAAGAATTTTAAGGCAGCAAAGTTAAGAGCTCAAAAACTTATTGAACATAATATTGAGCATCCTAAAATAAAAAAATTGCAGGCATTAACAAAACTTTATACTGAAGCAAATCCAGGGTCCAAAGTTATTATTTTCACTCAGTTCAGAGATAATGCTATGAGAATAAAAGAGTATCTTGACAAAAATAATTTAGAATCAGAATTATTTTTTGGTCAAGCAAAAAAGAATGGTGTTGGTCATTCCCAAAAATTGCAAAAACAAATAATCAAAGATTTTAAAGACAACAAGTTCCATGTTTTGATTGCAACCAGTGTTGCAGAAGAAGGACTTGACATTCCTTCTGTTGACTTAGTTGTTTTTTATGAAACAATTCCTTCTGCAATCAGAACTGTTCAAAGAAGAGGAAGAACAGGACGGCATAGAAAAGGAAGAATTATCACCCTTATCACAAGAAACACTCGAGATGAAAGTTTTAGGTGGGTTTCTCATTTTAAAGAAAAAAGAATGTATGATTTAATTACTCAGGCAAAGAGAAAGTTTGCTCTTAGAGTTAATAATTCTGTGCAAACAAAGTTTAAAAAAAAAGATAAAAAAGATTTAAGCAATATTAAGATTTTTGCAGATTATAGAGAAAAAGGAAGTGCTGTTCTTAAAGAATTACTAGCACAAAATATTTCTTTAAGACTTGATTCTCTTGACATTGGAGATTTTCTTTTATCCGAGAGAACAATTGTTGAATTCAAAAATGTTGAAGATTTTGTGAATTCAATTATTGATAAAAGAATATTTGACCAAGCAGTAAAATTAAAAAAAAGTTATGAGAATAAAATATTAATAATCCAAGGTCAAGAAGACATTTATTCTGTTAGAAGAATACATCCAAATGCAATCAGGGGCGTTTTAGCAAGTTTGTTGCTTGACTTTGGTATTTCTGTTATTAAAACTTCTGATTATAAAGAAACAGCTGCACTCTTAATTGCTCTTGCAAAAAGAGAGCAAGATGAAAATAAAAGAGCAATGATAAAACATTCTTCTAAACCATTAACCACAAAAGAGCAGCAGGAATTTATTGTTTCAAGTTTTCCAGGAATAGGAAACACTTTGAATAAGCCTTTGCTTAAACATTTTCATTCTGTAAAGAACATAGTGAATGCAGATGAGAAAGAAATGAAAGAAGTTGAGCTCATAGGCAAGATAAAAGCTAAAAGGTTGTTTGAGTTGTTTAATGCAGGTTATTGATTTTTTTGGTTTTTAGTGAAGTGTGAATTTTTTTGTCCTTTTTCTAAAAAATAAAATCTATTTGTTTTTTTCAATAAACTCTTCATAAGTCCCGGATGGTCTAAAATCAATAGAATATTTTTTTATATCAATTCTTTCAATAATTACAGAATCTAAACCAATTTCTTGTAATTTTTTATAAGTTAATAACTCTTTTTCTTTAAGATTTAATACTTTTCTTAATAACCATTTACCTAAATCTGCATTATGTTTACTCATTAAAGCTTTAGAACCATCTTGACAAACTTTAGCTTCTAGCATAGTTCCATCAGGCAGAATTAGATTAAATGGTGTCTCTCTTGGTAAAAAGAAAGCATGAAATCTTTTATGAATCCATGCAGGAATTGGAATATATATCTCATTAATGTCTCTTTTTCTACCTTTGGCATTCCATTGATTTAATCCACTTTTTTCGTAAACTAATTTTTCATCTTTTGTTATAGAATAAAGAGGTAAAATAACAAATGGTTTTTCTGTTATTGTTTTTTTGTAATAAACATCTTTAACTTTCAAGAATTTTTTTTCTAAAACTTCAAAGGGGTCTTCTAATATTTTGACAGGGACATCAAGAATAATATTTTTAGTAATGAACCTTTTGTATAGGGTACTTTTTGTAATATTAAAAGAATATTCATTTAAAGAGTCTTTAAAAGAGATGGTGTTTTTAGTAAAATTAAGAATCTTTATTGATGATTTATCAATCAAATTCATATTGCATTCAAAATTTCTAATTTTACCTTCATCTCTAATAATACAATGATAAATCATATTTTTTAATCCATATATTATTTTTGTAGTTTTTATTCTTTTATTCCTTAAATCTGCAACTTTTTCAATTAATTCTTTAGTTTCTAAGCCCCTAAATTGAATATTATCTTTATTAAATTCTGCAACTTTTTGCAATGATTTTCCATTGCCATTGACAAAAGTTTTAATCCCAATTCCTATTTCATTAAGTGATGCATCAGCAGAAACATCTGAACGAGAGAGATTTACAGCCCTAAATGTTTTACAGTATAAATTTTCAGTCACTCGATAATTAAGGTAAGGAACTTTGCTTTCCGAAAATAAATTTGTTAAAGATCCTAAAATCTTTAACATTTTTTGGTAATAATCAAGTTCTTGTTTAGTTGCCATTTTCTAAAGCCTTCTTTATATTTCTGGCAACCCTTCCAATAACTGTTACTGAAACACTATTACCAGCTTGTTTATATAATTTAGAATCTGCAATATTTGGTAATTTGTAAGATTTTGGAAACCCTTGAAAAATAAAACATTCTCTGGGGGTCAGTTTCCGAATACCTTTATTATCTAATATCAATGGCACATTATGTCCTCCAGTACCCATATTTGCAGTTAAAGTTGGTACAACGCCGGATTTATTTTCTCTTACATATTTTCTACGCCATTGATATGCAGTATTCTTTTTTTTAATGTCATTTTTTAATTTATTATAAAGGGGTTTTCCATTATAATAATATTTTTCATCAACTTCTTTTTCTAGTAAGTCTTTAATTTCTTTTTTTAATGGAATCTTATTTGGAAATGAAAATCTATTTGCAACATTTTTATCTAAGAAACCAATTATTAGAATTCTTTCTCTATTTTGAGGAATATTTCCATGAAACATCGTATTTACAATTTTTGACTTAATAGTATAGCCTAGACTTTCTAAAGTTTCTTTAATAACTTTGAAAGTATTACCATCATTATGTGTTTCTAAATTTTTTACATTTTCAAGAAAGATGACTTTTGGTTTCTTTAATTCTACAATTTCTGCTATTCTAAAAAATAAGTTCCCCCTACCTTTTTTATCTCTAAAACCCTCTCTGTGCCCCGCAATACTAAAGGGCTGGCAAGGAAAACCAGCTAAAAGAATATCAAAATCTGGAATATCTTCGTTCTTAACTTTATTAATATCTTCAATTAACAAAGGAGAATGATTGAAATTTAAGTCAAAAGTTTCTTTGCAAGCAGGTTCAAAATCATTAGAGAATACTGTGTTAAAACCAGCATTTTCAAAGCCTAATCTTATACCTCCAACACCTGCAAATAAATCTACACACTTCATGGTATTATATAATATAATCTATTTGTATATAAATGTTACGAGAATTTGTCCAGTGGTAATTTTGTCTACTGGATAAAAATTTCGACTCTTATGGTGTGTAAATACCCTTAAGACTAAACCTTTTTTTGATTGTCCCTCTTTCTACTTTGAGCCACTAAAATTATTGCATTTAACATTAGGATTTAGAGAAGTTTGCGGAACGAAGGAACAAATTTAGGAAAATCTCCCTGCTTGAAATTTTCCCAGGGGTAATTATTAAATGTCCTGGCTACCAGCGGGAAGAGAGTTAGTATGGCCAAGCATTTCCCATAGGGAAAAAGCGGAAAAATTCAGTAACTTACAAATTTCGATTCGTTTGTTCTAATGTTTGAGATCCTTCATAATATGTTCTTAACCAACCTTCATCAGCTCTTTCAGAAAACCTCATATTTTCTTTATTACAATTAGTCATTTCATTACACTGATTGCATTGTTGGAGATTTTCAGATAGGTTACTGGAAAAAAACGAATTTGAATCTCCAAACTGAATGGCTGATTTGAACCATTTTCCACATTTCAAGCATTTTATTTCACAAATTGTTTCTGACATAAATTAGAGTAAGTTTTGGTAATTTATATATTTTTTGTAAGTTATTGAATCGCAAATAACAAACATAACACCAACCACAACCAACACTCCAAAACCCCTAACAATCCTTCATTCACAACAATTGCATAATTTAAATTATCTCTAAAACATACATAAACTATTTAAAGAAAGCCTTTTTCTCAATTCACACATATTATTTATAACTTTATATAATTAGCGGGGGGATAATTTTGGAAGAAGAAGAAAAAGAATATGATGAAAATGAACATTATGAACATAAAAAAGAGCCTCATCATAAAGAACATGAACATAAAGTGCATCATGAAGAACATCATGAGCATCCAGTTCATCATATACTTGATGATCATAAAATAAAAATAAAAAATAAAATAATTGGCAGAGTTCATTCTTTAAAAAGACAGAGAAATATTTACTTTGCAACAACTATTATTTTATTAATATTATTTATAGGTGTTTTAATTTTAAGGCCTGCAAATCCAAGCGAAGTCAAAGTAAATGAAACAAACGATAATGAATTGACTGGTGCTGTAACTAAAACAAATGATAATGAATTGACTGGGTTTGTAATTACAATTTTGAATGATCAAAGATGTCAAGAGTGTATTCAAGCAGCTACTATGGCTCAACAGAGTTTAGCAGAAGTTTTTCCAATTGCAGAATTTAGAGCTTTAGATTATTCTGAAGAAGAAACAAAAACAATAATGCAAGAATCAGGAATAACACTTTTACCGGCTGTTTTATTTACTTCAGATGTTGAACAACAAGAGAATTATGCTCGAGTGCAACAATACCTTGTTGATGCAGGGGATTATTTAAATTTAAGAATACAGGGTTCAAATTTTGATCCTACCGCAGAAATTTGTGATAATAGTCTTGATGATACTGGTAATGGTTTAATTGATTGTGAGGATTCAACATGTGCTAACACATTAACATGCAGAGAATTAAAAGAAAATCATTTAGCTGTATTTATTATGAGTGATTGCCCTTATGGAAGAGAAGCAATAAAAGCTTTAGCACCAGTAATAGAGTCAATGCCTAATCTTGAGTATGAGATTAATTATATTGTTTCTGATAAAGGGGATGGAACTTTTGCAAGTCTTCATGGACAATATGAAGTAGATGAAGATATTAGACAATTATGTGCAAAAGAATTAGATGAAGAAAAGTATTTCTCATATATATTATGCAGAAGCGAAAATGGTGTTAGTGGTGTTGACTGGCAGGCATGTGCAGATGAAGCAGGACTAGACAAAGAAGCATTAGAAGAATGTACAACAGGAGATCTTGGAAAGGAATTACTTTCTGAAAATGCAAAAATCGCTAATGAATTTGGAATAGGTGCAAGCCCAACATGGTTAACCAATAATAGATACAAATTTTCAGGAATAACTTCAGATGTTGTTCAAAGTTCTGTTTGCAATTACAACCCAGATTTAGAAGGTTGTGATGCAGTATTAAACAGTAACTCTGATGTTCCAGCAGGCCAATGCTGATTTTTTATTTCAATTTATTGGTGCCAATAACATAAAGTTATTGAGCATTTTTTATTTTCTTTCTTAAATTTAAACATAAAATTTATAATATTAAAGGTTTCACCCTATAAAGTAAATAATTATAAGTGTTTGGCTCTGTAGTTTAGTAGGTAGAACGTCTGACTGTTAATCAGAAGGTCGCTAGTTCAAGTCTAGCCAGAGCCGTTTTAAATATTAATAAGGTGTTAAATATGAAAACAAGTTTAAGAACCCATTCCTGCGGAGAATTATCTAAAGAGAATGCTGGTCAAAAAGTAAAATTATCTGGTTGGGTTGACTCTGCCAGAATCAGTGGTAAAATTGGTTTCTTAGATATAAGAGACAGATATGGTAAAGTGCAGGTTATTCTTGAAAAAGATTTAGCACAAGAGAACAAATCATTAACAAAGGAAGATATTATTCAGATAACTGGTGAAGTAAAAGCAAGACCTGCAAATCAAGTTAAAGGAACTGGAACTGCTGAAATAGAAATATTAGCAGAATCATTGAAAATTCTGAAAAAAGTTTCTGAGCTTCCTATGGATATTCATAGTGATGTTAAATCAACAGAAGAAACAAGAATGAAATACAGATATCTTGATTTAAGAAAACCAGAAATGCAGGAGATATTTGTTTTAAGGCATAATTTAACAATGGCTGTCAGAGAATTTTTTGATAAGGAAAAATTTGTAGAAATAGAAACCCCGATTCTTGCTAAGTCTACTCCTGAAGGAGCTAGGGATTATCTTGTTCCAAGCAGGACTTTTAAAGGCAATTTTTTTGCTCTTCCTCAATCTCCACAGACATTTAAACAGATATTAATGATTGCTGGGTTTGATAGATATTTCCAGCTTGCAAGATGTTTTAGAGATGAAGATTTAAGAGCTGATAGACAACCAGAATTCACTCAACTTGATTTAGAAATGTCTTTTATTGATGAAGAAGATATTTATTCTTTATTTGAGAAAATGATGGTTTTTGTTTTCAAAAAGGTTCTTAATAAAGATATTAAGATTCCTTTCCCAAGAATAACTTATGCAGATGCAATGAGTAAATATAAAACAGATAAGCCAGATTTAAGAAAAGAGACAAAACAAGAATTTAGTTTTGCTTGGATAACTCATTTTCCAATGTTTGAATATAGTGAAACAGAGAAAAGATATCAGGCAATGCATCATCCATTTACAAGTCCAAATTTAGAAGATCTTGATAAATTAAAAACAGATAAAGCTAAAGTTAGAAGCAGAGCTTATGATTTAGTATTAAATGGATTTGAATTAGGTGGTGGAAGCATAAGAATTCATGATACAGAAGTTCAAAATAAAGTTTTTGATGCTTTGGGAATAAGCAAAGAGGATGCAAAGAAAAAGTTTGGTTTTTTATTAGAAGCTTTGCAATATGCTCCTCCTCATGGAGGAATTGCATTAGGATTGGATAGGTGGGTTATGTTAATGGCTAACAGAGATAACATTAGAGATGTAATTGCATTCCCTAAAAACCAACAAGCAAAGGATTTAATGCTGGATTCTCCTTCTGAAGTTGATGAAGATCAATTGCATGAGTTAGGTCTTTTTTTGTATGAAGAATAAAAAATGGATGAGATGAAACAAAAACTTCAAACCATTGCTACCAATGCAAGAATTAATGTTGATGATAATATTATTAATGAACTCGAAGAAATAATTAAATTATTTAATATTCTTAATGAAGTTGATACAGAAAACATTGAACCAAGTTTCCAACCAATAGCTATTAAAGATATTTTTAGAGAAGATAAAGTTAAAGAGAGTTTACCTCTCAAAGATGTTTTTCTTAATGTGAAAAATAGAAAAGATGATTTTTTTAAGGGGCCTAAGTTATTATGAATTCTGTTTTAGATATTAATAAAGAATTTCATTGTTTTAATTATCTTAATGAAGATTTTAAAGAATCTGATTTAATTATTTCTGTAAAAGATGCAATTTGTGTAAAAGAAATGCCTGCAACAGCTGGCTCTAAGATTTTAAATAATTATATCCCAAGATTTGATGCTACATGTGTAAAGAGATTAAAAAATAAAGGCGCAAAAATTATCGGAAAAACATCTATGGATGCTTTTGGGTTTGGATCTTTTAATATTAATGTTGGTCTGGATAAAGATATTCCTTTAAATCCTTTTGACAAAAAGCGTGTTTGTGGAGGATCAAGTGGAGGTGCTGCATGCATCACACAACTCTATAATGAGAATCATGTTGCTTTAGCAGAATCAACTGGAGGAAGTATTGCTTGCCCTGCAAGTTTTTGTGGTGTTTATGGTTTAACACCAACTTATGGTAGAGTTTCAAGATATGGTTTTATTGATTATGCAAGTTCTATGGACAAAATAGGTGTTATGTCAAAGAAAATCAGGAAATGTGCAGAAGTTCTTGAAATAATTTCAGGAAAAGACGATAAAGATGCAACTTGTATTGATATGCCCAAAGGATTTGTTGATTATTTAGGAAAAGATTGTTCTAATTTAAGAGTTGGAATAATTAAGCAAGGATTTAATAAAGGAGTTGATACAAAAATTGTTAAATGTGTAAAAGATGCAATAAAAAAATTAGGTCTTAACACAAAAGAAGTTGATTTATCTTTTATTTCAAAATATTCTTTGCCTGTTTATTATTTATTGGCTATGACAGAAGCTTCCACTAATCTTGCAAAATTGTGCGGTTTAAGATATGGTGTTGAGGAAGATAATAATATGCTTTACAATGATTATTTTACAAAAATAAGATCAGATAATTTTAATCAAGAATCTAAGAGGAGAATTATAATTGGAACATTTGCAAGAATGGCTGGTTTTAGAAATGCGTATTATCTTAAAGCTGCAAAAATAAGAACTCTTATTATTAATAAGTATAAAGAATTGTTTAAAGAATTTGATGTCTTAATTTGTCCAACAATGCCAATTATTGCACCAACTTTTGAAGAAGCAAAAAAGTTAACTCCTCTTCAAAATTATATGATGGATATTTTAACAGTTGGCCCAAACCTTGCAGGTCTTCCTCATCTTAATGTGCCTTGTGGGTTTGTTAATAAAATGCCTGTTGGCATGCTTTTTATTGCAGATCATTTTAATGAAAAAGTTTTAATTCAATTAGGAGATTATTATGAAAATAGGACTTGAAATACATTTACAGTTGAATACTGATTCAAAATTATTTTGTGGTTGTACTACTTCTGAAAACAGCCCTAATAAAAATACTTGCCCTATTTGTTTAGGTCATCCTGGTTCAAAGCCAATGCTAAATAAAAAGGCTTTAATTTATGCATTAAAATTATGTGTTGCTCTTGGTTGTGAAATAAATAAAAAAACATATTTTTCAAGAAAAGTTTATTTTTATCCTGATCTTTCAAAGAATTTCCAAATAACTCAATATGAGATGCCTCTTGCATTTAAAGGAAGTGTAAAATTAAAATCAGGAAAACTTATTAATTTGCAGCGAATTCATATTGAAGAAGATCCTGCTTCTATTATTTATGAACAAGGAACCATGGATTCACAATCATTAATTGATTATAATAGGTCCGGTATTCCTTTAGTTGAAATAGTTACAGAGCCATGTATGTCCTCTCCAGGTGAGGCAAGAGATTTTCTTAAAGAATTAATTAAGATTGTTAAGTATTTAGGAATCTTTGATGAGAACAATGGTGTTATGAAGTGTGATTTAAATATTAGTGTTGGTAATCATTCAAGAGTTGAAGTAAAAAATGTTTCAGGATTTAAGAATGCAGAAAGAGCCCTTAATTATGAGTTAATGAGGCAAAAAATTGTTTTAAAAAAAGGAAAAATTCCTGGTGTTGAAACCCATGCTTGGGATGGTAAAAAAACATTTTTATTAAGAAAAAAAGAAAGTGAAGATGATTATGGTTACATAACAGAGCCAGATCTTCCTGTAATAAATATTAATGATGAATTACTAACTGATATAAGAAAACAAGTGCCAGAATTACCTCATATTAGGTCATTAAAATATATTAATGATTATAAAATTGATGAAGATGATGCAGAAGTCATTTCTGCAGAATTAGATCTTGCAAAATTATTTGAAAAAGTTGCAAAAGAAATTAATCCTAAATTAGCAGCTAAATGGTTAAGAAAAGAATTATTAAGGGTTATAAATTATAATAAATCTTCTATTAAAGAATTAAAATTTGATGAAAAAGAATTAATAGAGTTATTAAACTTATTAGAATCAAATGTTATTACAGAAAAAACTGCAAAAAAAATAATGGAGAAATTGATGATTAAGAGATTTTCTCCAAAACAATATGTTGAAAAAAATAATCTATCTTTAATTACTTCTGAAGATAAGATAAAAGAGGCTTGTTTAATAGTTATTAATGAAAATAAAAAAGCTGTTGAAGATTATTTTGCAGGTGAAGAAAAATCTTATCATTTCTTACTTGGTAAGGCTATGAAATTAACAAAAGGTAAAGTTGAACCAGCACTCACTAATAAGATTATGAAGCAAGAATTAGGTAAGATTAAGTGATTTCCCTGGCGGTCAATTATCTCTACAAATCTTAGAATACAATTTCTATTTTTATTTACAAAAAATTTATATAATAAAACATCATATTATAATAAAAATGTTTGAAGGAAAACAATATTTATTAACAATTCCAGTACTGCAAAATATTGCAGATGAAATGAATAAATGGATTTATACAATAGTTGAAAAAGATTATTATTGTTTACTTTGTCAAAAATAATCACTAATAAGTGGCAAAAAGAATAAAATTTATAAATATATTCTGTTTTTTATAATATATGGATATCCAAATGAGGGATACTAAAAAATTATCAAAAAAAATTGTATTTAAGGCAATTATTTTTGATATGGAAGGAGTTGTTATTGATTCTGAGCCATTATGGAAACGAAGTCAACAAGAATTTTTACTTTCTTTAAATAGGGTTTACAATGTGAATGATCAAACAAAGATTGTTGGAAAGTCATTAAATGAAAGCACCTTGTTCTTTAAAGAAAAAT
>Ga0075115_10001207_pt1 | contig 12774 bp, 13 predicted proteins | sample AntAceMetag02UKH_FD_69785 | JGI IMG/M metagenome (GOLD analysis project Ga0075115, IMG submission 69785) | Saline lake microbial communities from Ace Lake, Antarctica - Antarctic Ace Lake Metagenome 02UKH | ecosystem: Environmental > Aquatic > Non-marine Saline and Alkaline > Saline | place... | reverse complement strand
TCCATTTGCAGTGTAAGATTGTTAAGTTGTTGCATCATAAGCGGGTCGGTTTGCGGTGTTGTTTTTTCGGCCTCTTTTTCTATGATGATCGTTTTTGGTTGTTGTGAAGCAGCGGCATCGGTGATTAATCCAGCAGTGGTAAGTGCTGCAGGTCCCCAATAGCCATCATGTTCTCTTCTCCAACCTCTATTATATCCATAGTGACGACCGTGCCGTCTACTTCCCCAGCCATAGCCGGGTTCTGCTTTGACTGTGTTAAACATACATGGAATTAAAAGTGATAATAATAAATACTTTTTCATTTTCCTCTCCTTTTTTATTTTATTACCCATCCTTCATATAGGGACTGTGGCTCTTCTGTTACTTCCGGCGTTATGTCTTCGCGGTCAAAGTCCCAAAATGGCCATGCTGCTTGATCAGTAGACTTGTGGGGTGTTACAAGATGGTGATTTCTCAATTTTGTATATAATGCGTAATCGTATTCCGGTACATATGCGTGTACAAATGCCATGTGAAGGATTGTGATTATGCAAATATACTTCTTCATGATGTTGTTTCGTTTGTTTTGTAAATTTCCTGTATAACTTCTTCTTCCTCTTGGGGCACCAGCTTTTGTTTTTTTGTTAAGGCTTTATTTTTTTTCGCTGCGACTTTTTTCTCTTTTTTTTCCTTTTTTGCCCGTTTCTTTTCTGCTTTTTTATTATTTCTTCTGTCTTCGTAAACTGAGTAGCCAGCAACTCCGACGACGATATCGCCTGCATCTTTAATAGCTGCTTCTACTGCACCAATTATAGGAACACGATTTTGGCCTTCGTGAGTTGAAGCACCAAAGAATCCTGCAGGTATATCTACAACAGCTTCACATGCAGCCATTACCGATCCGATAATTGGCGGTCGTGGTTCTGTATTTTTTAAACATAAGCAGATGATGCTCAATATTAGTATTTGTTTTTTCATAATGGTCTCCTTAAATTAACCATCCAAAATTTATTTCTGGGTATGGGACATCAACCGAGGTGCCAAAGCCTGATCCATAATATTCTGGGCCATAGTTGTATGCTGGATACCAGTACCATGGACTTACACCATGCGGCCCTCTATATATGGCGCGACGCCCACAGCCAGGACAATGATGACGATGTATATGCCTATAACTAGCCGCATATGTAGTTGCAATGAAGCTCATGGCAATAAGAAATAAAGTAAGATTCTTCATTACTCCCTCCTTTTCTATAAGGTAGCAAAAACTGAGAGTGAAAAACAATGATTTATTTCAGATTGTCAGGAATTTGATAGATTTTACCGGCCCCGAGAAATAGGACTAGGTCGTTAGGTTTGATCGTTTGGTTGATGTGGTCGATGATTTGCTTGAATTGGTCGTCGAGGGGAATATATGAGGCGCGCATATTTTTTTGGTGCTTGTTGAGTTCTTTGACTAATTTTTGGCTGGTGACGCCCTCAATTGGTGTTTCGCTTGCAGGAAAAATATCAGTTACGGTGAGGTTGTCTATTGATGCTTGTGAAAATGTTTTGATAAAGTCGTTCCATAAAAGGTGTGTACGCGAAAAACGATGTGGTTGAAAAATGACGTGTAGCTTTCCTTTTGTGCGGTTGCGTGCAACTTCTAAGCAGTGTTCGATTTCTTTTGGATGGTGTGCATAATCATCAAAAAGCTCAGCACCTTTATAGGTTCCATGATATGAAAAGCGACGATCAATGCCTTCAAATGTGGCAAGTGCTTCAGCGATGGTGTGAAATGGTACTTTTAACTCTAGTGCAACGGCGATAGCGCCCAAGCTGTTAAGCAGATTGTGTTTTCCCGCCATTGTCACGGTTATAGGGCCGAGTTTTTTATTGTTTTGATAAACGATGCATGTTGATGTTGTTGATTCTATTTTAATTTTTTCTGCACGAATTTGTGCATTGCAACCTAAGCCGTATGAGATAACATGTATGTGTGGTAATGGAAGGAGTGAATGAATGATGGGATCATCGATGCACATAAATGCTTTGCCGTAAAAAGGCAGGTTGTTCAAAAATTGTTTGAATGTATCAATGATATCTTCAAGATCTTTGTACGTATCTAAATGTTCTAAGTCGATATTAGTGATGACGGCAAGTGTTGGATGAAGATGTAATAATGATCGATCACTTTCATCAGCTTCCGCAACGAGAAAGTTACTTTCACCATAATGGGCGTTTGTTGAAATATTCTTGAGATGCCCACCAATAATAATCGTTGGATCGAGTTTGGCTTGCAACAATATATGAGAGACCATTGCTGTTGTTGTAGTTTTTCCGTGTGAGCCGGCAATAGCGATACTACATTTTGTTCGCATTAGCTCAGCAAGCATCAATGCACGCGAAATAACAGGAATGCCGCGTTTTTTTGCATGTACAATTTCTGGATGGTTTTTCTGAATTGCTGATGAGTATACAAGAACATTAATTGATTGATCTTGGCATAATAATGCGTTGTGGTGGTCGGTTATTTCGCATCCAATTGCTTGTAATTGTGAAATGCTTTTTTGTTGTAAATCAAGATCGCATCCGGAAATACGATAACCTTGGCGGCGCAAGACGTGAGCTATGCCGCTCATTCCAATGCCGCCAATACCCATAAAATGAATATGTAAATCCTTGTTGTACATTACGTTAAATACTTAAATTAATTCGCGTAGTTTTACCAATTGACTGCGTACAGTAGTAAGTTTTTTATACAAAACATCATTGCGTATATCAGTGTCAAGAGAGGTGCGATATGATCCGATAATTAAACCGTTGTCTTTCGCATCTTTTAAAACACGCCTCGCTCCCTCAATAGTAAACTTTTGTTTGTAGAGCAAATTTCTAATTGTTTTGAACGTTTCGAGTTCTTTTGGGGTATAGAAACGTTGGCCACCATTTGAACGCGGTGACTTTATATTAAATTCTTTTTCCCAAAAGCGAATTACAAATCGTTCAACGCCGACACGTTTTGCAAGTTCTCCGATTCTGATGTGAGCGCATTGCATTCTCATGGGGCTCTTCCTTTTTATTTAAAAAAACCAAACTTATTTATTTAAAAAAACCAAACTTAAGGGTTTTAGTATATCATGAGGTTTGCTTTTTGGTAAAGCAGCAATTAGCTATTTCCCAATTTGTATGGTAATATCGTAGGGTAAAAAAGGCACTTTTTATTGTAAAAGCGGAGTTTGTTTTTATATGAATATCAAGGATTTATTGGTGCCATTAACATTGGCGTTAGTGGTGACATTTGGGTTGCAATATTATTTGAGCAAAAAGGTAGAGAGTGATAGTGGTACTCCTTCTTCTGGGCAGGTATATGATATTAAACATGAGCCAGAAGCTTTTAAGCCACTGAAGTGGTCGATAGATTTTATCGACAAGAAAGATAAAGAAGCGCAACTAATGCAAGTTGAAACGGAATATGGTGTTTTAACTTTTTCTACAGCAGGAGCAGCGCTTGATAAAGTTGAGCTGAAGCATAATGCAGAATTGTTAACTTTTGTAGATGCGCATGCGCGTCTTGATAAAGCATTAATCGTAGCATTTGAAGAAGAGACGCCATATTATTTTTCCTTAGTTGATCGAAAAGAAACAGATGATGATGTTATATTGCACTATCATCGCTCGTTCTCTTCAGGTAAAATTGATAAAATTTTTACGATTAACAGAAAAGTTCCCAAAGTTGATTTGACGATTAAGTTGGATGTTCCAAAAGATTATAAACCAACAAAAAAAATGCGCATATTTTATCCAGCGCCACATATTAATGATAAGGGGCAGGAGCTAACATCTTTTGTTAATGATCAATATAATCCGCAGTCACTTACGCTGTATAGAAAGCAGAAAGAATTTTTACATCGTTCATGGCATACGCCAACGATGTTTGGCTTGGCCGATCGGTTTTTTGTTAATGCAATGATGCGCGACGAGGGTCAGTTTATTTATCGTGGTGCCTTTAATCAGCCTGATGTAACGCATGTAATGGTTGCCCAGCTTGAAAGTAATGAGATTAAAGAGTCGGGTGAATGGTCATTGAGTTTCTATTTCGGACCAAAGCAACTTTCGTTAATGAAAGCTGTTGATCCACGATTAGAAAAAGTTCTTGATTTTGGCATTTGGGGTTTCTTTGCGAAGCTTATTTTGCAGGCTTTGAATCTAATTGATAGTTATGTTAGAAATTATGGTCTTTCAATTATTTTGTTAACGCTTTTCCTTAAATTACTTTTAATGCCGTTTACATTAAAGGGTCAGCAAGGTTTGGCTAAGACTGCAGAAATGGAACGTAAAAGGTCGTATCTTAAGCAAAAGTATCGCAATGATCCTGAGCGTCTAAAGCAAGAGCAAGCAGAACTTCTGCGTAAGCACGGTGTTGGCGGTATGCTTGGTGGTTGTTTGCCAATGCTTTTGCAGATACCTATTTTCTTTAGTTTGAATATGTTGTTGCGTAACAGCGTTGAGTTGTACAATGCCAAGTTTTTGTGGATTAAGAATTTGGCTCATCCAGATCCTTTATACATTTTACCCTTAATTGCAGGTGTTCTGTTCTTACTTCATTCACAGTCAATGAAAGCGACGGCTGGAAAAAGCCAAATCTCATCCTATGCGTTTGCATTGTTAATAGGTGCGATGATGGCTGGATTTCCTGCAGGGGTAGTTTTATTTGTTGCGACTATGTCAGCGATAAGTGTTTTGGAGGCACAGCTCAAGCCAAAAAAAAGTAAATGAATGTAATTGAAAAACTGCCAACTCTGCAACATTTGCTGCGGCAGTTGCAGAAAGTTCCATATTTGGCATCAAAGAATTTGTATCGTGTTGCGACGCATTTTTTGAAGATGGATGAAAAACAGTTGCAGCAATTTTGCGCATTGTTACTGAAGGCACATGAGCAGGTCGTACGATGTCCGATTTGCTATGCGTGGCAGGAAAAGGGCGCGGCGTGCCAGTTTTGCGGTTCTTCCAGGAGAGATGCTGGAGTCGTTTGTGTTGTTGAATCGTGGCAAGATTTGTTAGCAATTGAAAAGTCAGGTGCGTTTAAGGGATTATACCATGTGCTTGGTGGTTCATTATCACCAATTGATGGTATTGGTCCTGAACAGCTTTCAATTGAACAGTTGGTTGCGCGTGTAGAGCACATTAGCGAACTTGTTTTTGCTCTCAATCAGACCCCAGAAGGTGAAGCTACCATGGCTTATATTGTTGAAAAGATTAAAAAAAACACTGCGCTTAAAATTACATGTTTGGCACAAGGAATGCCTGTTGGTTCATCAATTGAATTTATGGATCGCTTAACGGTATATAAAGCGCTTGACCAACGTAAAGAGTTTTAATTATGAAGAAACAATTTTTTATTGATAATCGCCAAAGATTAATTGAACACATAAAAAAAGAACATTCGCTTCAGACTGGGTCTGTTCAGACGGGGTCTGTTCAGACTGGGTCTGTTCAGACTGGGTCTGTTAGTGAAGGTTCAATTCAGGATAAACCTGTTTTTTTGTGGGCAAATTTTGAAAAACCGACAACATCGTTTGTACAAGAATCAACATTTTATTATTTTAGTGGAATTGTTGAACCGGGTACTGTATTAAAGATTTCGCTAGACGGTGAAACAACACTTTTCATTCCGCATACGAATGGATTACGAGCTCAGTGGGTTGCAGATGCGTTGACGGCGGATCAAAAGACAGCAAATGAGTTGGGTGTTGATCGTGTTGAATATCTTGGCGGTGAATGCAAAGGATATGCATCTTCACCATTATTTAATCAAGAGACATGTAGTACTTTAATTGATGCACTAAAAAATGAATCGAAGATTTTTACCTGTTATCCACAATCAGGATTTCATTATACGCAACAGGTTGCAGCCTTGGATAGATTGGGAACGTGGGTTCCTGAATTGTCGTCTCACATCACAGATATTAGTCCACTTGTGGCTTCGATGCGGCGTGTAAAGCAACAGGTTGAAGTTGAGTTTATTTTTAAAGCTGTTCAAATTACATCGACAGCACTTGCTGGTGCAGCACAAGTTGTTGAAGCAAAACGTTTTGAATGTGATGTGCAAGCTGGTGTTGAATATGTATTTACTTTATCAGGTGCTTCAATAGCATTTCCGACTATTGTTGCAAGTGGCAAGAATGGCACAATTTTGCATTATGAGAAAAATGATGCAGAGCTTAAAGAAGGTGAGCTTGTTATTGTTGATTGTGGTGCGCGTGTTGGACATTATTGTGCTGACTTGACGCGAACATTTCCAATTTCTGGTGCATTTTCTGAAGAGCAGCGCAAGTTTTATAACATAGTTTTAGAATGTCAGGATTATATTAGTTCACTAATTAAACCGGGTATGTACTTGAATAATAAGGATAAAACAGCGCAGTCATTGCACCATTTAGCAGTTGAATTTTTTGATAAAAAGGGCTTGAAAAAATATTTTGTGCATGGTATTGGACATTATCTTGGGCTTGATCCGCACGATGTTGGTAGTCTGCAGGAGCCGTTGCAAGAGGGCGATGTTATTGCTATTGAACCTGGATTATATATTCCTGAAAAAAATATCGGTATTCGTATCGAAGATAATTATTGGGTAATTCAAGATGGTGCGCATTGTCTAAGTGAAGATTTGCCTAAAGCATGTGATGAAGTCGAGCAGTTAGTACAACAAGCATTGAAATAAAACAGAATGACTAGCCTGAATTAGATTGTTCTGGGTAAGCTAAGCTTGAAACGGGCCTTAACGACCCGCTTCAGTAGGTTGTAAGTAGTATTATTCTTTGACTACGATAGTATAAGTTCTTGTTTCTGTTGGTATTTTATTTTCCCATGGCTTTACGTATTCGAGTTTGAGTGTCGCAGTTCCAGGTTCTTTTGCTTCTATTTTGATTTCGAGTGTTCCGGGTGCGCCTAGTCTTTCTAAGCTACTTTGTTTAGATTCTACATCAATTTTTATAATGTCATAATGTTTGAGTATTATGTTCCATTCGTATCCTGTTGTTTTGTTTTCTGGGATAGAGAGCTCTATCTTATTGCCTTTTTCTAGTGTGATTTTCTCGATAAAATCAGTTGCGTATAGTTGCATTGCACTTGAACATAATAGTGTGATAATAAAAAACTTTTTCATGAGATCCTCCTTTTTGGGATAATCCTGTTCAGGCTTAGCCTGTTCAGGTGTGACCTGTTCAGGTGTGACCCTGTTTTTATAAAGGGTCGGTGTTAATTCACCGACCCTGAGTAATGCTTAAATACAGAGTCAATGGAGACCATCTTTTAATCCACTACTCATCATTATTATATAAAATTTGGCTTGCAAAAAACAAGAGTTTTAAAGCATTTTTTTAAATTTGTTCACCAGGGGCAAGCTCATATTGTACAAGATCTGATGGTACACTGATTTGGAGCTTTTTGCAGACATTTTTGTTTATAAGAATATCTTCATCTGGTGCTTGAGTGACACCGATTTCTGTGGGGGAGAGCTGTTTTTTTAGTAGCTTTAATGCGTATTTGCCTGCGAGCCGGCCGGATTTATGATAATTAACTCCTTGTGCGGCAAGAGCACCTTCGGTGACGGCGAGTGTATAGCCGGCAAAAAGTGGCTTTTTGTTTTTTAATGCTTGTTGTGTAAGATCTTTCATTGAACTTGCGATTATATTGTCTTCAAGAATGAACAGCGCATCTAGTTTGCGATATTTACTTTGTGGATTTTTTTCGCGTAAATTAATCGTATATGGTGTGAGTTTTGCCTTTTTCATAGAGGAAACGAGTTCGTCAAGTTGTTCCTGTGTGTGTGCTTCATCGGCTGTATAAATGATGCCAATTTTTTGTGCTGATGGTATAAGCTTTTTTACAAGTTTAGCATGATGATCTTTGTTTGTTTTATCGCTAATGCCACAAAGATTTTTTTTATTAATTGTGTGGATTGCAGGATCTGAGACGGCTGCAAAGATTATAGGGCGGTACTGTTCTTGATGTATGAGTGCATGACATGCAGGTGAGCCCAAAGTAAAAAATGCATTAATGTTTTCATTTGATGATAACAGACGTGCACAGTTGTTGAGATGGTCAACATTTTTACCACTATATTCAATGAACTGAATATTTTTGTTAAATTTAGAAATTACTTTTTGTTTAAATCCTTCTAGTGTGATTTCCAATGCGGGATGTTGTGCGGATGAAAGAATGCCAACAATGTATGTTGGTTCTTTTATTGGTGAAAAAATCTGTGCAAGAACAAAAAGTAGAAAAGTGCATGCTAACAAACTTATTAATGCAGCAATCTGTTTCGTCATTCTGTTTCGGGGCTCCTTTTTTTATACAATAGATTAAACAGATAGGTTAGGCCAATTGAAATAGTTAATCCTATGGTCATACATACAAATCCATTAAGTGTTGTTCCGTTGACTGGAAGATAACCAGCAATGATGAAGGAAATGCTGGTTCCAATGATAACGGGAACAAGGTACCAGAATTGTGTTTTTACGTGATCAATTTGGTAGGCGCCGGAACTTGTTGAAGCCATCGTAACTGGATCTGAAATAGGTGAAAGCTGTGCGCCTGCTAATGAACCCGAAATAACGGCACCAATTGTTGGTAACAAAATATAAATATCTTTTAATGGTATTGGGCCAGGGAGTGCTGAAAGCGTGCTAAGCATAGGTATGCTTATTGGTATCATAATGGCAATTGTGCCCCATGATGATCCTGTGCCCATTGCAACAAGTGAAGTGAGTACAAAGATAATAAATGGCAAAAGGTGTAAATTGATATATGGCAAAATGAGATATGCAATATAAGTTCCCGTGTGCAATTTATCATCAAGTAGACTGCTGAAAACAAGTGCGCAAAATACGATGATTACAGAAGGGTACATTAAGTGAATGCCGCGCGCAATAAAAAGTGGTATGTGCTGAATTTTTATTTTTTTACGAATCAATGCCAAAATACAGCTGATTGAAAATGAAAAGACACTTGCAAAAAGTAGTACGGGGAAAATATTCACTTTGCGTAATGATTCTAGCAATGTATAAGTGCCGCCGAATAAGTAGTAGCCACCGCTGTAGGGTATTGTTATTAAAGTGCAAATAATAAGAGAGAGAATTGGCACAAGGAAATCACTCAAATATGTTTTATCGGTTCGCGGTTCTTCATGGGTGAATTTAAATCGTGGCTCTTTACCTCCATATAAATTGCCAGTTTCCTTAGCTATTCTTTCTTGTTCGGCCATTGGGCCATATGAAATACGGCGTCTGACAACAAACCATGCAGTTAAAATAACGATGAATGAATAAAAAATGAATGGAATTGATTTTACATAGGTATAAAAAGGATCAGCTTGTACAAGTACATCATGACCAACTCTAAACATGCCACCAGGGAAATCGAATTGATGCTGAACATATTTTGTAAATCCAATACGAACTCCTGAATCTTTTAATTGTTTTACAATGAATGCAATCCAACTTGATACGGGAACGAGTACCGCAAGTGGTGATGCCATAACATCGATGAGATAGGCAAGTTTTGCGCGTGGAACTTTGAACTTGTCCGTTAATGGGCGCATCAAGCATCCCATAGTTAGGCTGTTGAGATAGTCATCAACACATAGTAGTAATGAAAGTGATAACGATGTAGATTCACTTGCACGTGCAGATTTAATGCGCTTGGTGAGAATGTTACTAAATGCACACGAACCGCCAGTGTGTGTGATTAATGCAATAATTGCACCTAGAACAAAAAGGAATCCAAACAGACTAAAAAAATCAGGCCCCATAACGTGTCGTTTACAGTATTCGAAGAGTACATATGCTGCTCCAGTTAACGAAAACTGTGCAGCGATAAGACTGGCGCTTGTAATGCCAACTAAGAGAGAAAGAAGTATATTGTGTGTAAAAAAGGCAATAAGAAGCAATAGAATTGGCGGTACAATAACTAGCCACTGTAACATAAGTAAATCCTGTTTTTTATTTTTCGTTATATTACTATTATAATAGCCGTAGGTGTGAATAACAAGGGAATGAGGTATAAATCGTGAAATTTACATTGCATTGATTAGTTGACGATTTTTTTGTTTTCGTTTATGTTTAATATATCCCGTTCATTCAAGAGAAAGAATTTAATTATTTTTAAGGCTGCATAAATAATGAATATGAACAAAGCTTTTTACGTACGTAAAGAAGATCGCAATCCTCAGTGGCATGTAGTAGATGCTGCAGGTCAAACACTTGGTCGTTTATCAACAGATATCGCTGATAAATTGCGCGGCAAGGACAAACCGTCATATACCCCGCATACAGATACCGGTGATTATGTTGTGGTTATTAACGCTGAAAAAATTGTACTCAGTGGAGATAAGTTAGAACAGAAAACATATGTTCGCTACTCTGGCTGGATTGGTGGCAGAAAAGAAACAACTGTGCGCGATATGCTTAAAAAACATCCAACATATATAGTTGAACATGCAGTTAAAGGTATGTTGCCAAAAAATAAGTTGGCCCGTCAGCAAATTAAAAAACTTAAAGTATACGTTGGTTCCGAACATCCACATAAAGCTCAAATTACCAAATAAGTTTTTTAGCCAGTAAGATTTTAAAGCCGCCCTTCCTTGGGCGGTTTTTTCTTGACTTTTTTAGCCATCCTGATATAATTATTTTATATTTGAAAATAACTATATCAGGGGGTTGCAATGAAACGTTTATTATTATTTTTTATGGTTCTTTTTGGTTTTTCATCTGTTAATGCTATGATGATTGGCTCTAGGCATATTTTGAGCATGATGAAAAAGGCTCAAGAAAAAAAAGAATGTCAGGTTTGTTTTGACGAAAAAGCTCAGTTGAGTTTTGTTCGTTTACACTGTGGGCATGATGTTGTTTGTCGTGAGTGTTTGAATAACCTTGTTGATGTTGCACTAAGAAGTCGAGATGATGTAGCTTTGAAGTGTCCAAGCTGTGGTGAAATTTTTACTGAAGCTGATATTGCGATGATCACCGGTGGTCGAAGTAAAAGTGAAGCCTACATGGATTTATTAACTGATGGATGGCTTGCAGCTCAGCCGAATGCGCGTCATTGTCAGACTCCAGATTGTTCATATCAATATCTTTATGAGAAGGATCGAGAAGATTGTTTTCAGGAAGAAACATGTCCATGTTGTAAAGAAACGCGCTGTGCAGATTGTTGTATTTCACATGATGTAGACGTAACGTGTGTTCAAGCTCGATCGGGTGAAGTTTCTTTTGCTTTGAAACAATGGATGTATCATCATGTTCGATTGTGTCCTAATTGTGGGGTGGCGGTGGAAAAAGATGGTGGCTGTGAGTTAGTTCACTGTGTTGAGTGTGGCACCTTTTTTTGCTTTAACTGTTTAGAGGTTGATTCGCAACATCATTATTGCTTGTTGCCAACGGCGCCAGGTCAAGAAGAGCTTGCTCGTGGTATGGAGTAGGAAGGCCAGCCTGCATATTTTGGAGAGCTTGCTGAGAGGCGCCAAGAGCGTATGATTCGTGCTGATTTGGGTCATATTGGTGCGTGTTATGGGGCTGCAGGAGTTTTGGCTGGAGGTTGTGTAGCTTTTCCGTTTGCGATATTGTCACGGCGACATCCTTTTGTCGCGTTGGGAGCTTTTTCGCCTGTGGTGTTGGGATGCCTCTTATTTCGAGCTACAGAAGCCGTAGACATATTTTTGAGAAATCATCCTAGGGTGGATTTTGTAGCAAGTGGTGGCATCTATAGTGTTTGTCTTGTGGGTGGCCGGATTTTTTCGGATTCTTTAGTGGAAGTAATGAATTACTTTGTTGATTACTTTAAAAATTAAATGTAATGAATTATGAAAACCGCTCGAAAAAAGGGCGGTTTTTCTTTTTATTATTTGGCAATTATTAGTCGAATCAGGAAATTAAAAGATTGAAAAACAGTTAGAATCATCGAATTTAATAAAACCATGATTATTTAACTCAAATCTATAATATCCGTTCGCCCTGAGGAGGTATCTTTAGATACCGTCTCGTGGGGTGCGAACTCGATCACTTCTTTTTGTTTTTTTAACAAATAACCAATTATCCTCCAATTTTCACTTACAATTTTTTTTAGATATCTTATTATAGATCAATTTTTATTATATTTATTTTGAGTTCGCACCCCACGAGACGCCGACTACATCGGCTCCTCAGGGCGAACGGATAAAGATCAAGTTTACGTTAATTCAAACAATTAAGCATCTAGTTCTATTTCCTGATTCGACTAATTATTGCAAAATAGAAAACATTTATTGCAGAATAGAATAGATAGAGTATAGGGGAAGGGATGAAGAGGTTGTCATTTGTTTTATTCAGGATAATCCTGTTGTGTTTGTTTTTGGGATCATTGTCTGCAAGGCGTGTTGTAGTGATTGGTGGTGGGTTGGCTGGATTAGTTGCTGCCATCGAAGCACATAATAGAGGTGCAGAGGTTGTTTTGTTAGAAAAGGAAATAAGTATTGGAGGTAATTCTATTAAAGCATCGAGTGGTATGAATGCTGCGTGTACGTTTGCACAAGAGTGTAACAATATTAGTGATTCGAAGCAGTGTTTTGCACAAGATACGATTAAATCTGGTCAGGGATATTCAAATGATGCGCTTGTTGATGTTTTTGCTGGGCAATCTCAGGATGCGTGGAAATTTTTAACAGATTTGGGCGTTAATTTAGATATTGTTTCAAAAACTGGTGGGCACTCTGTTGCGCGTACTCATAGAGCAAAGCAGAAAAAACAGGCCACGCCTGAACAGGCCACGCCTGAACAGGCG
>Ga0075115_10001206_pt1 | contig 12781 bp, 10 predicted proteins | sample AntAceMetag02UKH_FD_69785 | JGI IMG/M metagenome (GOLD analysis project Ga0075115, IMG submission 69785) | Saline lake microbial communities from Ace Lake, Antarctica - Antarctic Ace Lake Metagenome 02UKH | ecosystem: Environmental > Aquatic > Non-marine Saline and Alkaline > Saline | place... | reverse complement strand
CTAGTTCTTGCCGTCGTATGTCTTTAGCGGACTGGTCTGGTAGAGTCCGTGTTGGTTGGGGGAGGATATTTGGAACGGCAACATTAATAATAGCAGATGCTCTTGCTGGGGTGGCAAGATATGTAGCGCTGATTTTGGGGCGTTCTCAGATCCTATTTTCCCTGTGAAAGGTCTTTCAAGCTTGCCTTTTTGTTTGATATTTGCTTACTAGCTTGCAAAAGTAGGGTTGGCGAAAAATTTCTTTTGGTGCTAATATTTACTCGGTACGATGCTTCATCGGGAGGGAATAGCTACGGGGAGCCCCAGAAATAGGGTGAGATGCAAAGCACCTTTTTGTTGGGATGGCAAGTTTTCTGAGGCCGATTTTGGGGCGTTCTCAGATCCTATTTTCCCTGTGAAAGGTCTTTCAGGCTTGCTTTTTGTTTGATATTTGCCTGCTAGCTTACAAAAGCAGGGTTGGCGAAAAATTTCTTTTGTATGTTTATGTCTAGCTAAAGGGGATTTAATTTGCGGGTTGTATTTATGGGGAGTCCGGAGTTTGCCGTGCTGTCCCTTGAGCACCTTATCCTAAACGGGTATCATATCCCGGCCGTCTATACCCAGCCAGACAGGCCAGCGGGCAGGGGGCGTGGCCTGTCTCCCTCCCCGGTGAAGAGAGAGGCCGAGCACTTGAGTCTTTCGGTAGTGCAGCCGGGCAGCTTTCAGAAGATAGAGACGGTCTCGGGGCTGGTCTCCTTCCAGCCTGATGTCATCGCCGTGGCAGCCTTTGGTCAAATTCTGCCCCGGTCGGTGCTGGACATCCCGCGCTTTGGCTGTATCAATCTGCACCCCTCTCTTTTGCCACGGTTTAGGGGGGCGTCGCCGGTAGCATCGGCTATTCTGGCCGGTGAAGAGTTTACCGGGGTCAGCATTATGCTGATGGATGAGGGGATGGATACCGGGCCGATACTGGCCCGGGCGCAGATCCCCATTTCGGGGAGGGATACTACCGGCTCGCTGACGGCGAAGCTGTCACGGATATCCGCTCAGTTGCTCCTTTCCGTTTTGCCGGCCTGGGTGGGGGGTAAGCTCGCCCCGCAGTCTCAGGATGAGTCCGGGGCAAGCTACTGCCATCCGATTTCAAAAAAAGATGGCGAGATTGACTGGCGCCTGTCCGCGGTAGATATATGGCGGCGGGTACGTGCCTTCCACCCCTGGCCGGGGTGTTATACCAGCTGGAGGGGACGGCAGCTAAGAATTATTGAGGCAGTGCCTGTATACGAGGGCAGCAACGCTGCCGCCGGGCGGGTGGTAGCTCTGAAGCCGGCTGGTGAGACGGGAGAGCCGGTATTTGGCATCGGCACCGGGGAGGCAATTCTCGGTGTGCTCCGGGTCCAGCAGGAGGGGAGACGGGCTATGTCGGCCGCCGACTTTTTGAAGGGGCAGCGGGAGCTGGTTGGGGCGCAGCTACCGTTGAGTTAGGGGCGGGATAGGGTTAGAATTATACTTGGTGTTACCGGGTAATGAAGCAGATTCTATAAGGATGCAAGGGGAGGGCTTTGTCTTTACCGCAGAATCTCAACCAGTTTGAGACTTTAGTCAACATTGTCGCCAGGTTGCGTGCCCCCGATGGCTGTCCCTGGGATAGAAAGCAGACCCACGCCTCACTGCGGGAAAACCTGCTTGAGGAGTCCTATGAGGTGTTGGAGGCCCTGGACAGGAGGGAACAGGAGGAGCTCTGCGAGGAACTGGGTGATCTACTCTTGCAGATTGTGCTTCATGCCCAGATTGCCGCCGAAGCCGGTGATTTTGAGCTTGGCGATGTCGTCAGGGGGATAAACACCAAGCTGATTCATCGTCATCCCCATGTCTTTGGTTCGGTGGAGGCGGCAAGTTTTGATGAGGTGCTGGTCAACTGGGAGGTGCTCAAGAAGAAGGAGAGGGACAGGGATGCCTCTATGCTTGACGGTATACCCAGGCAGATGCCGGCACTGACCTACGGTCAGTCAGCACAGCGGCGGGTGGCGCGGGTCGGCTTTGACTGGGAGAGTGATGACGGAGTAATCGATAAGCTGGTCGAGGAGGTCGGGGAGTTGAAGCAGGCGGGCAGCCAGGAGGAGAGGGCGGCCGAGTTCGGTGACCTGGTGTTTACGCTGGCTAATATTGCCCGCCGGATGGGGATTGATCTGGAGTCGGCGCTCAGGGAGACCAACGAGCGTTTCTACCAGCGCTTTGCTTATATGGAGAAGCTCTGCCGCCAGCGCGGCCTTGACCTGGTCAAGTTGTCCCTTGCCGAAAAAGATGCCCTGTGGGAAGAGGCGAAAAAGGAGCTAACCGATTTGGATAATGGTCGGGGTGAGAGGACTTGAACCTCCGACCTCAGCGTCCCGAAGGGTAGAATTTGAAGCTAAAAAGCCTATCGGGATTAACAAAAACCTAGCTCAACTTTCAAGCTGGTATATCTCAGACAGAATCAATACCAAGGGATTAACACACTTCAGCCAGATTACAATAAAATCACACTTCAGACGGTTGTTACAGGACTTTGATACTTTACCCAATTCAATGCAATTAAGCGAATGGCTAGGTAAGTATTCCCCTGGTGCTAGGAAAAGGCTCTTTCAGACATTCCGTGCTTTCGGTAAGTGGCTAGAAAAGAAAGGTGTCATGCGTAATCCTTGGTCTGATATTGATATTCCCAAAGTGCCAGTGCCTATACTCAAAGCACCTTCACCTGAGGATGTCAAAGAGCTATTTGCCTATCTTGATAGTCATTATCCTCCTGAATTATCTCTACGGAATAAGGCTATTATTGCCACTTTTATTGAATCGGGATTAAGGCTCTTTGAGCTAAGCTCCATTAAGCCAGAAGATATTAACTGGGCTGAAAGAACTATCTGAGTCTGGGGCAAAGGACAGAAAGAGGGTAAAGCACCATTCGGTCAAACATCCGAGGCTCTATTACAAGAATGGCTATCCCGATACAATCCGAATGGTGGTAATGTATGGGGTATTGATAGGTCTGGAATTGCGGTAATGCTAAAGCGTCTGCATAAAGCTACTGGTATTACCTGTAATCCCCATAGTTACAGGCGTGCCTTTGCTTCCATTCTATTAAAATCAGGTGTTTATAGCCTGGATATCAAGAGGCTTGGACGCTGGGAAGATTTACAGATGGTAGATAGATACACGAGGTCAGTCCAATTTGATGATAGTCTTAAACACCACAAGGGTACTTGTCCTGTGTGTGAGGATTGGTAATTAGACCACTGGCATAGATTCTAATCTTTATTGCGTTTACTAGCTTTATATTGCATCAATCCCCTTGTTATAAAGCCGACACCGAGGCCTATAAAAAGCCCAACAGGCATGTTACCAAGAGCAAAGCTAATGCCCATGCCAGTTACTATGCAGCCAACAAAGATGTATCCAGTTATTTCATTTTTGCTTTTTGCCTTTTCCTTATCGCCAGTCATAATCAATACTCCTAGCCAGCTATTGCCTGCATGATAACACTTCTGCTTTCTAGAAACAATGGGTTTGCGTTTTCCATATGAACTACTTGATATAATACCTATATGCGTGTATAATATATATATGTACAGTGTTAAGCAAGCCTCCGAAATACTAGGATTAGATACCAGTCAAGTCAGGCGTTTACTAGCTAAAGGTGAGATTAAAGGAGTGAAGCTAGCTCGTGATTGGGTAGTGTTGGAATTAACATATAAGAGGAGACGGAAACCTAAGACCAAAAGGAAGTCAGAAGCTGCTTAGGCGTAGGGTTCTACGAGTGGAGGTCAAAAAATGCCAAGGAAAGACAAAGACAGTTACCAGCAATATATGAGAGAATACATAAGGGTTAAGAGACAGGGATTGTAATGGTCGGGGTGAGAGGACTTGAACCTCCGACCTCAGCGTCCCGAACGCTGCGCGCTGCCATCTGCGCTACACCCCGGTACTGATATTATAGGCGGAATTGACCGGTTTCGGCAACAATAAACTTTCAGGAAGAGTTCCGGGGTATGAGTTGAGCTATATTAGTCCTTTGGAATATAATGTGTCCTCACTGGGGGGGGATATTGAAATACTGCGTTCTGATAATTGACGGTGCGGCCGGTTGGCCGCTTGCGGAGCGGGGAGGGAAGACCTCTCTGGAGTTGGCGCATACGCCTAACCTGGATGTGATGGCGCAGGAGGGTACCGTGGGGCTTGTCCGCACCGTGCCGGTGGGGATGGCGCCCGACAGCGCCTGTGCCTGTATGTCGCTGCTCGGCTACGACCCGGGGCGATACCACCTGGGCAGGGCCGCTATTGAGGCGAGGAATATGGGTGTTAATATCGATGAGGGCGAGGTCGTCTTCCGCTGCAATCTGGTGGCGGTGCGTGACGGCAGGATGTGGGACTATAGTGCTGGGCATATCAGCAGCAGCGAGGCTCGGGAGCTTATCTCCGCCCTGGAGGAAGGTCTTGGCGGTGGGGGTGTTCACTTCTATCCCGGCGTCAGTTACCGGCATATCTGTAAGTTAAAGGGACAGGAGGATACCGTGGAGGCTGCCTGTACGCCGCCCCACGATATCCCGGATAGACCCGTTAGAGATTTTCTGCCCAAGGGTCCAGGGAGTGGACTGCTGCGGGACCTGATGCAGCGCTCGGAGGCGGTGCTCCGTGACCACCCGGTGAATGTCAAGCGGGGGTCTCAGGGTAAGCCAACGGCTACTATGATATGGCTCTTCTGGGGCAGCCGCAGGGCACCCGATATCCCCGCTTTTCGGCAGGTCTATGGCTTAAGCGCCGCGGTAACATCGGGGGTTGATGTTATTCAGGGGATGGCGCAGTTGATGGGGATGGGGGTGCTCGATATCGCCGGGGTGACCGATGGGCTGGATACTGATTTCGGTGCTCAGGGCGCCAGTGCCCTGGCCGCCCTTGGCGAATATGACCTGGTGGTTATCCATATTGAGGCGCCGGATGAGGCCGGGCATGCCGGCTCCATTGATGATAAGGTTGCCGCTATCCAGCGAGTGGATGGGGAGGTGGCTGCTCAACTGCGTTCCTGGCGGGGAGAGCCGCTCCGGGTGCTGGTGATGCCCGACCACCCCACCCCGCTCGAGTTACGTACCCATACGCCGGAGCCGGTTCCCTTTGTGCTCTGGGGTCAGGGGGTTAGTGCCAACGGTGCCGGGCGGCTTACTGAGTCCGAGGCAGAAAAAACGGGCTTGTTTCTTGACCCCGGTTATAATATTATGAGCAGGTTAATAGGGATTTAGTCCGGTGTGTCCGAGCTGTCAACCGGGCAGATTACTTGGCTTTAGGTTAAAGATTAGATGGCATTAATTGTGCAGAAGTATGGTGGTTCGTCGGTAGCTGATGCCGGGCGGATTAAGAACGTCGCCCGGCGCATCGCTGCCGCCAGGGACGAGGGTAACCAGGTGGTGGTCGTCGTTTCGGCAATGGGAGATACTACCGATGATCTCATCGATCTGGCCCATCAGATTACCGACCGACCTGACGTGAGGGAGTTTGACACACTGCTCTCCACCGGTGAGCTTGTCTCCAGCACCCTGCTGGCGATGGCCTTGAAGGAAATGGGGTACCAGGCTATCAGCTTGAGCGGCGCTCAGGCCGGGATAAAGACTGACTCCGTTCATAGCCGGGCTCGTATCCTTAAGGTTGAGGCGCGGAGAGTGGTCAAGGAGTTGGAGAAGGGGAATATCGTTATCGTGGCCGGGTTTCAGGGCGTTACCGATGAGATGGATGTGACCACTCTGGGCAGGGGTGGCTCTGATACCACCGCGGTAGCCTTGGCGGCCAGCCTGGGGGCGGAAGGGTGTCAGGTATACACCGATGTTGAGGGCGTCTATACTGCCGACCCGCGGCTTGTTCCCGAGGCCCGTCCGCTAGCCGAGGTCGGCTATGATGAGATGCTGGAGCTGGCGACCTACGGGACCAAGGTAATGCATCCCCGGGCGGTTGAACTGGGGGAGTTATATAATATCCCCATCGTGGTGGCCTCCAGCTTCTCTCAGGAGCCGGGCACATTAATTCATGGAGGAGCGTCTATGGAAGTGCGAAATAAGGTGAGGGGTGTCGCCTACGACCTTGATGTGGCAAAAATAACCGTGGTCGGTGTTTCCGACCAGCCGGGTATCGCCTTGTCTATCTTCCAGCCGTTAGCCGAGGCCGGTATCAGCATTGATACCATTGTGCAGAACGCCGGCCTTGATAATATCACCGATTTGACCTTTACCGTTGCTAAGAGTGACCTGGCTGAGGCGATGCGTGTTGTAGAGCCGATAGCCGGGTTTATTGAGGCAAGGGAGTGTATTAGTGATGCCAGCCTGGGGAAGGTCAGCATCGTCGGTACCGGGATGCAGAACACGCCGGGCTATGCGGCGAAAATGTTTCAGGTGCTCAGTGAACAGGACATTAACATTCAGATGATTGCTACTTCGGAGATAAGGATAACCTGTATCATTGATGAGGTAAAGATCAAGAAGGCAGTGCGTGCCTTACACCGGGCGTTTGAGCTGGAGATTAAGGACTAGGCCGGAGCGGATATAACCGGTGATGGCAGCGGAGATGGTGTTATATGGGACTAGGATCAGCGGGGCTAAGACAGCAGGGCAGTAAGCAGGCGATTGACTTGGCGATGCAGGGCCGCTGGCGGGAGGCGGTGGCGGCGAACCAGAACCTGATAGAGAGCTTCCCCAGCGATGTCAGCGCTTGTAATCGGCTGGGGAGGGCCTATACGGAGCTGGGTGAATTTTTCCGTGCCCGGGAAGCCTACAGCCGAGCTATTGAGATTGACCCTTATAATGCCATTGCCCAGAAGAACCTTAACCGGTTGGCTAATTTGGATGAGGTCGCCGTCGACTTGAATGATGATCCCTATGTCGAGCCGCAGCACTTTATTGAGGATCCCGGTAAGGCCGGAGTGGTCAACCTTTCCCACCTGGGGCCGCCGCAGGTGCTGGCGAAGATGGTGGCCGGGGACAAGGTCTACTTGAGGCTGGACGGGGTTGGTTTAGCGGTGGATAATGGTCGGGGTGAGTACCTGGGGCAGGTCGGGTCCAAAGATGGGCAACGGCTTAACCGGTTAATTGGGAGCGGTAACCAGTATACCGCTGCCATCGTCAGCGCGGCGGCGGATGTGATAACCGTAATCATCAGGGAGATATATCAGGAACCCTCTCAGGCTAACCGTCCTTCATTCCCGTTAAAGGGTTTTAAGAGCCCTCGTCCTGAGAGTGCCCCCGAGCCTAATAATGAGGATAATGAAGAATAAGAGGTTTCAGTAAGTATGATAATAGGTAAAGTAAGAGCGATAAACATAGAAGAAGAGATAAAGAGCTCCTATCTTGACTATGCGATGAGTGTTATAGTTTCCCGCGCCTTACCCGACGTGAGGGATGGGTTGAAGCCGGTGCACCGGCGTATTCTTTACGCTATGGATGGCCTGGCACTAAAGCATACCGGCCCTTATAGGAAGAGCGCTCGTGTCGTCGGTGATGTCCTGGGTAAATACCACCCCCACAGTGATACCTCTGTTTATGATGCTATGGTACGTATGGCGCAGGACTTCTCGATGCGGAGTCCCCTTGTTGACGGGCAGGGGAATTTTGGTAGCGTGGACAATGACCCGCCGGCGGCGATGCGTTATACCGAGGTGCGTCTGGCTCCTATCTCCGAGCAGATGCTGCTTGATATTGATAAAGATACCGTGGACTTTATGCCTAACTTTGATAACAGCCTTAAGGAGCCGATGGTGCTGCCGGCCCGTCTGCCCAACCTGTTGCTTAACGGCAGCTCTGGAATTGCGGTCGGTATGGCGACCAACATCCCCCCTCATAATCTGGGCGAGGTCTGTGATGCCATCGCATATCTCATTGAGAATCCTGAGGCTACTGTTAACGAATTGACTCAGTTTGTCAAGGGGCCCGATTTCCCTACCGCCGGCATAATCCTGGGGCGGGACGGTATTCAAAGTGCCTATGCCACCGGGCACGGTAAGGTGGTGGTCCGGGCTAAGGCCCACCTGGTGGAGGATGCTAAGGAGACCGGGCATCGCCAGATAGTGATTACCGAGCTTCCTTACCAGACGAATAAGGCGGCCCTGGTGGAGAGGATGGCGCAGCTGGTCAAGGACAAGAAGGTCAAGGGTATCAGTGAAATTCGTGATGAATCGGACCGCCAGGGTATGCGTCTGGTTATTGAGCTGAGGAGGGATGGCCAGCCGCAGCCGGTACTTAATGCCCTCTACAAGCATACCGCAATGCAGTCGTCTTTCTTCATTAACATGCTGGCGCTGGTCGACGGGCAGCCCAGGGTAATCAGCCTTAAGGAAGCGCTGCAGTACCACATCGACTTTCGCTGCCAGGTTATCACTCGGCGCTCCCGGTTTGAGTTGAAGGAGGCTAAAGCGAAGGCCCATATTCTGGAAGGGCTTAAGATTGCCCTGGATAATATCGATGCGGTGATTGCCACCATCCGGAAATCGGCGACGGCTGAGGTGGCTCGCCAGCAGCTTATCAGCACCTTTAGCCTGTCCCAGACGCAGGCGCAGGCTATTCTTGATATGCCGTTGCGCCGTCTGGCTGGCCTGGAGCGGCAGAAGATACTCGATGATTATGCTGAGGTGTTGAAGAGCATTGCCTACCTGGAAGAACTGCTGGCTAACCCAAGGCGGATACTTATTCTGGTGAAGGAGGATGCGGTCGAATTAAGGGCTAAATATGCCAACCCGCGGCGCACCGAGATAAAGGAGCAGGAAGTCATCGAATTCAGTGAAGAGGATCTCATCCCTCACCAGAGGGTGGTGGTAACCCTGAGTAACCGGGGGTTTGTCAAGAGGGTGCTCTCTCAGGTCTACCGGGCGCAACACCGCGGCGGACACGGTATCCAGGCGCACCCGACCCGGGAGGCAGATGCCGTCAGGCTGCTTGTGGTAGCGGATACTCATGACAGGCTCTTCTTCTTCACTAACCGGGGTAAGGTCTTCAGCCTCAAGTGCCACGAAATTCCCGATAGCTCCCGCACCGGTAAGGGCACCGCGGTGATCAATCTCTTCCCGGTTGTTGAAGGGGAGAGGGTCACCGCGATGGTGGCGGTGACTGATTTTAAGCAAGGTGACTACCTGCTGATGGCCACCTGTTGCGGCGAGGTTAAAAAGACGGCGGTGGAAAGGTTTGCCCAGGTGCGTAGCAGCGGGCTTATCGCTATGGACCTGGAAGAGAGCGACGAGTTGGTATCGGTGCACTTGGCCAATGGCCAGGATGATATCGTCTTGGTAACCAGAAAGGGCCAGTCGATCAGATTCACGGTTTCCGAGCTCCGGGCCAGCTCCCGGACCAGTGGTGGGGTGCGGGGCATCCGTCTGCTGGGGGATGACCGTGTCGTCAGTATGGGTGTCGTTTATCCCGAGGCTTATCTGCTGATAGTTACTACCAGGGGCTTCGGCAAGCTTACTTCCATCGGGGAATACCCCCGGCAGCACCGCGCTGGTGGGGGGGTGAAGACCTTTAAGGTTGTTGAAAAAACCGGCCAGGTTATTGACGCCAAGCTGGTTTCCCGCTCGCAGCAGCTGATGATTATCTCGGCTGACGGCATTATCACCCGTACTATGGTCAGGGAGGAGGACCCCGAGAAGGGCGGCATCTCCATTCAGGGTAGGAGTACGCAGGGGGTGACCCTGATGCGGATGAGGGGTGATGATATGGTAGTGGCTATCGCCTCTTTTGGCTGATGTGCCGGTACTTTTGCTGGCAGGCGTCTTGCCGGTGCTCCAGTCCGCAGGCATTGCAGTCCTGGTGGCGGCAGTCTGAGGTTACCCTGTTTTCCAGGGCGTAGCTATATTCTTGCTTGAGGAAGGCTTCGCTTATGCCGGTGTCAATGTGTGCCCAGGGCAGGGGCTCATCCAGGGGGCGCTGCCGCAGGGCATAGAAAGCAGGCTCAAGCCCGGCTTCGGTAAAGGCACTGAGCCAGTTCTGGTAGTTAAAGTGTTCACTCCAGCTGTCAAAGACTGAGCCCTTCTGCCAGGCGAGGTAGATGACCCTGCCCAGGCGCCGGTCTCCCCGGGAAAGTACTGCCTCAAGCAGGCTGACCTTGGGGTCCTGCCAGGAGAGCCGGATCTCCTTGCGGCGCAACCCCTGTTTGAGGATCTCCTGTTTAGCGCTTAGCTGCTGCTCGCTTGTCTGGGCGACCCACTGGAAGGGCGTGTGAGGCTTGGGGACGAAGGTAGACAGACTGATTTTTATCTGGGTCGGCTTTCCTTTCGTTTTTCTGCCCAGCAGACGGATACGCTCCACCAGCTCGATTATTGCCTCGATATCAGCGGTGGTCTCGGTGGGCAGGCCGAGCATAAAGTAGAGCTTGAGGCCGCTCCAGCCGCGGGCAAAGGCCTCGGCAGCTGTTTCCAGGATAGTATCATCACTGATATTCTTGTTGATGGTCTGCCGCAGTCTTTCACTGCCCGCCTCGGGGGCAAAGGTGAGGCCGGGTCTCTTGTGGGCGGCTAGGGCGTCGAGCAGCCTTACCGAGAAGCTGTCAATACGCAGGCTGGGCAGTGACAGGACAAGGTTATCCGCCTGATAGTGGTGAAAGAGACTGGCTACCAGCTCGTCGATATGATGGTAGTCACTTGAGCTTAGTGAGACCAGGGAGGCCTCGCTATAGCCACAGTTGGTAATAAGCTCTCCCAGTGCCCACAGCACCTCTTCCTGGGGGCGCTCACGTACCGGGCGGTAAATAATCCCTGCCTGGCAGAAGCGGCATCCGCGGCTACAGCCCCGCTGTATCTCTATTGCGCCGCGGTCGTGGACCGTCTCAAGGTAGGGGACCACCGGGTGGGTGGGTGGCGGCGGCAGCTTGCTTACTATCCGCCGTTCGATGCGGGGGCTGGCTTCAGCGGTGGTAGGGGTAATCCCTTTGAACAGCCCGCTGGCATCGTATTGTACCTGGTACAATACGGGTACATAGATGCCGGGTATAGTGGCCAGCCGGCGCAGCAGCTCTTCTTTGGTGGCTCCGTTCCGTTTCCCCTCCCGCAGGCTGTCAAGCAGCTCCGGGACTACCTCTTCACCTTCCCCGATGACGAAAAGGTCAATGAAGTCGGCCATCGGCTCCGGGTTGAGGGCGCAGCAGCCGCCGGCGATTACTAATGGGTAGGCGCCGTCTCTCTCCGCGGCGAGCACCGGTATCCCGGCCAGGTGCAGCATATTCAGCACATTGGTATAGGTCAGCTCGTAGCCTAAGGAAAAGCCGATAACATCAAAATCTTTGAGCGGGCGTCTGGACTCGAGGCTGAAGAGGGGTATGTCCTGCTTACGCATTACCGCTTCCATATCCGGCCACGGGGCATAGACCCTTTCCGCAAGGACGTCCGCTTGAGCGTTGATAAGCTCGTAGAGGATGGGCAGCGCCAGGGTGGACATGCCTATTTCATACAGGTCCGGGTAGGAGAGGGCGACCCGGATGAGGGTCTTATCCCAGTCCTTGACGGTGCTGTTCCACTCGCCCCCGCTGTAGCGGGCCGGGTGGCTCACCTGGTGCAGTATGCTATCGAGCTCGGTCAAAGTGTTTCCTCCCGATGGTTAATTATAGTTAAAAGAGAGGGAAGTAATCCAGTGCTTGCCGGACGCTGGCTGCTTAACCCAGCCCGTCCAGCCGGGAGAGGTCGAACCGCATACCGTCCCGGGCGGCGATGACCTTCACCCCGGTCTCCTCGGAGAGCCTCTCGGCAATCTCCCAGGGCTTGGCCCGCCATATCGTCATGCCGAAGTGGGTCAGGATAGCCGCCCGGGGCTTTATTTCGCTAATGATTCGCCTGGCATCGGGTACTGAGAGGTGAGCAATGGTGGGGTGAGGTTCGAGAAAGGTGACATTGATAATCACCAGCTCACCCGTATAACTTTGGCACAGGCCGTCGAAGTAGCGGCTGTCGGCGATATAGGAGAAGGTGTGCTCGGGGGTGCTAAAGACCATCCCGTAGGTCTCTACCGGGTGTATGTGTTGGATTGGGGTGGTGAAGGATACCCCACCGATGGAGTAGGACCTGCCCTCCTTAAGTATCTCGATGCCGTCAAGGTATTTTTTCAGGTAGGAGAAGATGACCGGTTCGCCTTCCAAGGCATCAGCCGGAGTAAAGAACCGGCCCCGGGGCTTGAACCCCCCCTGGGTCATCGCCTCCACCATGATATTAACGTCTCCGGTATGGTCCAGGTGACGGTGTGATATAATAATGGCGCTTAAGTTATCGGCCCGGAGCTTCCTCTTGGTGGACTGGACGATACACCCCGGGCCGGGGTCGAGGAGGATTTCGGTGCCGTTCAGATTAAGCCATAGGCCGCCTGAAGCAAGCAGCTGGGTGGACGTCATTATTCTGGCGCCGCCGGTGCCCAGGAAGGTAATGGTATCCGGGGGTGGTTTCTTTTCTTCCATAGCTATAGTAACTATAGAGTAAAGCGGCGTTTTTTTGCAATTGCAGGCGTTCCCGTGCCGTCCGGGGCAGCCGGGCCGGCAGCGGACTTTGACGGCTCGATGCTGGTCGATTAAAATAGCATCAGGCATTTGGTAAGGAGAACTGGATGGAGCAGATTTGGGCGCCGTGGCGTATGGAGTACATCCGGATGGAAAAGCCGGAGGGCTGTATTTTGTGTGAAAAGCCGGCCCAGGACTGTGATGCGGAAAACTATATTCTCTACCGTGGCAGCAAGAACTTCGTTATTCTGAATGCCTACCCCTATAACCCGGCTCACCTGCTGATAGCCCCCTATCGGCACCTGGGGGGCCTGGATGAGCTTGATGA
>Ga0075115_10001202_pt1 | contig 12799 bp, 9 predicted proteins | sample AntAceMetag02UKH_FD_69785 | JGI IMG/M metagenome (GOLD analysis project Ga0075115, IMG submission 69785) | Saline lake microbial communities from Ace Lake, Antarctica - Antarctic Ace Lake Metagenome 02UKH | ecosystem: Environmental > Aquatic > Non-marine Saline and Alkaline > Saline | place... | reverse complement strand
CTATACCCAGACTTCCGGCTTGTCGCTGATGCGGACGGGACACCAATTGCAGGGGCATGGCCTGCGGGAGTCTTTAGCCATGCCATAGAGGAACGATGGGCATGGCCGTGCAACACCATCTCCACACCCTGTTGTGCTATGAGCGAACGTAATTTTTTGCTGTCCGTGAGCCGTTTGCGCCAAGTTACTATGCCGGGCTGAAGAGGATGGTGAATCATCACAATCCGAAACAGGCCCTGACGGCCCGTCTGTGCCAGGATATGTTCTAACTTCTGTAATTGTATCTGTCCCACACTACCCAGGGCAAAAAACGGTTTGCTGGGCCGTGCCGAGGAAAGCCCAATAAAGGCCGTTTCGCGGCGTATACGCAGACTGGGGAAAAGTGTGCGAGTATCTAACTTTTTTCCGATACAATCTTGTCCTGCATCAGATACCATGTATTCTAACCAGTGAACAAAAGTATGGTCCCAGTCGGTGGCAATATAGGCGTCATGATTACCTGGAATCACGGTGACCTGTGAAGGAGGGCCTAAAGAATGCAGCCACTTCTCAGCCTCCAGGAATTCACATGGCAGACCCAGATGCGTCAGGTCACCGGTAACGATAATGTGTTCCGGCCTGATACACCGCAAGTCGCGAACCAGGGCTGCAAGCACCTCAGCTCGGTATTCAAAACGTCGGTGCAGACGCCATGAGAGATATCCGAGCGCCCGCTTGTTCAACAGGTCCCGTACCCTGATATTACGCAGGGATGTCAGATGGGGGTCTGAAAGGTGTGCAAATATAAATGATTCGCTCATTACAGAAAAATCAGTTCGTGTGGTTCGTCAGCCTTTACAGATAGTATATCCACAATATACTTTGGTGTGAAGCCATTATAAAAATTTTTTGGTATTACAAGGAGGCTATATCCATGTCTGTGTATGCTTTGATTTTTAAAGAGACCCCTGTACGACTTTGGGGATTATCCTCGCGCCAACGTTTAAAGCGCATGCTCAAGCACACAGGTGTAACCAATGTAGTAGAGGATATAGGGGCTGTTCCGCCGGATGGTTCAGTATTGCTCTTGCGCGGCGACTATTTGTATGACGATCGAGTAATCAATGCCATGGTCGAAACATCCAACGTGCTCCTCGTGGACCCTTCAGGCCAAAAGCCCATGGCAGTGGCGGCCCACGTTCCCTCCGATCTGGCGCTTAAGGCTTGGGACGCACTATCTAGACCAGCCTTTACTTCTGTCATCCTGGGCGTTCGATCCGAATCCCCGCAAACCCTATGTTCCTCTTATCAGAGAAAATTGCGCAAGCTTGATCCGCCTTTTGTCCTTCCTATCACAGCAGAAGATCGCCCGACCTTGGAAAATCGTCTCTTTGTCGGGGCTTATAAGGGTGTTACAGATTTAGTTACCAAATGGGTCTGGCCTCATCCGGCAAAATGGGCAACCAGGCTGTGTGTTCATTATGGCCTGCTGCCGAACCACGTGACATGGACCAGCGTATTTTCGGTCGTGGTTGCCGGCGTCTTATTTTTTTTCGGTCTGTATGGTTGGGGCCTTCTGTTGGGCTGGCTGATGACCTTTCTAGACACGGTTGACGGTAAGTTAGCACGCGTGACCGTGACTTCCAGCCGCTTCGGCAATATTCTCGATCATGGCCTTGATCTGATTCACCCGCCATTGTGGTACATTGTGTGGGGTCTGGGTCTGGAAAAATTCCAGCCTGGAATTCCCGGGCTATCCTTATGTGTAGTGCTCTGGAGTATTGTGCTCGGCTATATTGGTGGGCGTTTGGTTGAAGGCGCATTTCGATGGTGGCTGGGAAATTTTGGGATATTCTGCTGGCGTCCCATTGATTCCTATTTCAGACTGATCACCGCCAGGCGTAATCCCAACCTGATCCTGCTGTCAATAGGTACCGCATTGGGTCGTCCTGATCTTGGCTTAATGGCTGTGGCCTTTTGGACGGTGTTGACCACCCTTCTTCTTGTCATGAGACTAGGTCAAGCCTTAGGCACACGGATCGTCTCCGGTCCCTTGGGCTCCTGGTTTTCGGAGGTTGATCTAAGTGCGAATAATCCGTCTCTCAGCGTAAAGCTGTTTACAAACCGTACTGCAAGAAAATCCACGAACTTATAGCTAATTATATGCATTGCATCAAAGACGCACGCTATATTTCACCACAGCTTATCGCCCTGATCAGTCAGCAATCTTCGCAGCAGCCTTTACCCGAAATTCATATCCTTGCTGATGAGCTTCTGGCGCGATATGGCAGGACGATACAGGCCATCCTGTTTTACGGTTCCTGTTTTCGCAAAGGGGACAATAAAGGTCTACTCGACCTGTATTTATTGGTGGATAACTACCGTTCTGCCTATCGTAAACGTTGGCCGGCATTTCTAAACAAGTTGCTCCCTCCAAATGTGTATTATCTTGAGTTGCCTTTCAATGGGCGTCTGGTGCGGGCCAAATATGCAGTCCTTTCGATCAAGGACTTTGAGCAGGGTACATCGAGAAGGTGGTTTCATTCTTACCTGTGGGCACGTTTTGCTCAACCCGCCGGGTTGGTGTATGTACGCAATGACCAAATTGCAAAACAGGTGCAAAACGCCTTGGCGTGTTCTGTTATTACCTTTATCACACGTGTTTTACCTATATTGCCCTCCTGTTTTTGCGCCCGAGATTTATGGAGAAAGGGACTTTGGCTCAGCTACTGCAGCGAACTTCGGCCGGAAAAAATCGATAGCATCTTTGCCCTGTTTGACGCAAATATAAAATATTACGAGCAACTGACACAGGCAGCCATCACGGCGGTACCGTTTCCTGTCCAGGTCGCTTCCGGCTCTTATCCGATCCGCTATCATGTCAACATCCCGGCACGGATACGTTTTGCCAATCGGCTTGCATGGACTGTACGACGTCCTCAAGGCAAACTGCTTTCAGTTTTGCGCCTTTTAAAGGGAATGGCTACTTTCCGAGATGGAATAAACTATATCTTGTGGAAGATAGGACGGCACTCCGGAATCACGGTAGAGGTAAGTCCCCGCTTAAAACGGCATCCACTGCTGGCATCCGGGGTGCTTTTCTGGCGATTATATCGCCGCGGTGCTTTTCGATAGCTGATTACACTTGAACGCCTGCACTCTTTCTAAGCTGCTTGTAACTTGACTGTACAAGGGTAAAGAGATATTGGTAGTTAATCAAAATAACTCGTAAACAGTCATTGGGAGTGAAGTAATGTGAAGCAAGATATTCTTCGCACGTGCATAGATCCGTCAGGGGTTTTTACTTGTGCCCTTCACCGGCCATCTTACAAAGTCGTAAACCTCAGACAGGCCGACGCCTTGGCTGTGCTGGGCCACGATCCGGACGGCAATGCAATAAATAACCAGGCCAACTTCCCACGGGGCGACCTTACTATTAATAATGCCGGCAGGGTCTGTGAGATCCTGAATGCCTTTCCTTTCTGGGGTGCTACATACATCCTATATGACCAGGCCAGTCAATTCTCAAAAGACCCTGAACAATTCAGATTTACAAAATACGATGAGGAATCGGATAAGCCTTCGCCATTACTGAAAGATCTGTTGAATGGGTGCCTAAAAGGTTCGAACGAAAAGGCATATTCACTGAAAGATCTCCCAAGGTCCGTTCTTTTATCCCTGGCCCAGGCATCCAAAGACCGTGAGCTCCTCAAGGCCATCGCACATTTGGCATGCAAGTTCGAATTGGACAGTAACCAGGACCCAGTCGGTGTGAAATATGAAAATGACAAACAAGGCCGACTCAAACCGGCCCTATTTGACCATGAGCTTTTTGAGGTGCTTGGTAACAATATAGCCTGTCCGGATAATTATAAGCTGGCCATGGTATTAATACCCGGAATTCAGGGGACCAGCCCGATTGTCGGAGAGTACACATCCGGGCCTCATACACACATATGGGAGTATCTCAGGGCCGACAGCTATATCCCATGGGGTCATTATGCATCTAATATGGCCCACGACTGTGTGAGGTACAGGGCAAAGGAACTGCTTCCCGAAGATGTAACCGGCCTGCGTCACCTCTATTACCAGCGGGTCTATACTCAAATGGCTCTCAATCTCAATATTGCACAGGGAATTGCCAGGAAAGACAAGCATACCTTATCAGCCCCTGAGCTTGAATCCTTGAGGCAGGCGGTTGTGGAAGAAGTTGCAAACAGACTGGAAAAAGGAGAAGAGCTATCTTATACAGCTACTCTTTGGGGCTGGAACTATGGCTTTGATTTCTCTCCATCAGGATACAGATTACATGCATCCCACCAGCAGATTCATCAGCAGTTTGCACTGATACCTCCCAATGTGAAATCCATAGACACGGAGGGTGCCGGCTCAAAATCAATCCCCACCTATGCAGTGGGAGACCAGGTGGCCTTTTTTACAGCGCTTTATGAAAAGTCCTATGACCGGCCTTTTTTTAAGACCTATTTAAAGGCAATCCGTTCCAATAAACGACTGGACAAAAAAGAGGACCTGCCATCGAGTCTGATTGTCTATGAAGATGAAAACGTCATGGTCCATATTCCCAAGGCCCAGCGCTCCCATGGCGAGGTCCGGATTATGACCACTTGCCCTGTGGGTAATGTGCTTGAGGCAGGCCCGGAGGTCCGAAACTCCCTGGACTACTGTATCAGGCTCGTAATCCTGACTTTGGACAGACTGGGGGCCCGGATGGCCACGGCCTACGAAATCTCAAAACGCTTCAATAATCCGGATATGGATCAGCGCCTCTTTTACTGCTTTCTACCCAGGCTCCCCGGTTCCCCGGGTGCTTTCAGCGAAAGGCAAGAAAGATGGATCACAGGTCACTACCCGGAAGATTACGCAGAGGCCTTCAGAAGGGCCATGAAATCAGTCCAGCCTGACTGACGGGAACAATTTCTGATCAGTATGAGGCAAGAACAGGCACGAGACATAGTGTTCCATGAACCGCGGGCTATCGCTGAGGTCAAAATGTGTCATCATCCGTGCGACCTCGTATAGTTCTTTTGTAACAGGCCATGAAACAGCCGAGGCCTTTGCCCCGAGGAGAGAGCTGTTGCCTGCAAAAAAGAAGCGGTCCCTTGGAATATCAGGAAGCAGCCCTATGGTGATGGCTTGGTCAATATCAAGATAGCTTCCAAAATTGCCCGCCAGTATCACTCGTTCCAGATCTTCAAATCCCATACCCACTGATTCCAGTAATGTATAATAGCCGGCAAACATGGCACCTTTGGCCCTGATAAGATTCTCAATATCCGCCTCTGTGAATACAATATCCTGACCTATGGAAGTGGATTCCGCCTCTATTAATACATATTCCCAGCCATCTCTTCCAGGGCGGACCCTCTTTGTCCCCAGGTCGTTATAAAATTTTCCCTGCTGATCCAGCACACCTGCCATGAAAAGTCCTGCGAGCAGGCTGATTATACCTGATCCACATATTCCTTTGGCCTTTCTGCCACCAATGGTCAAGACCATGGGTTCAAACGTCTCGGGATGTATGTGCACCACCTCAACCGCTCCTGTGGTAGCGCGCATGCCGTGCTTTATCCCGCCGCCCTCAAAGGCAGGACCTGCTGAGCAGGCTGCGCAAGCCATCCAGTCCTGATTTCCAAGGACGATTTCTCCGTTTGTTCCTATATCTATAAAGAGCGTAAGCTCCGGATGGTGGTTAAGCCCCACGCCTACCACGCCTGCCACGATATCCGCACCGACATAACTGGCAACACAAGGGCCTAAAAACATGCGCACATGCTCCGGAACATTTATACCTGACTCTATGGCCCTTACCGGAGGAAACTGGGTGGCAACAGGAGTATAGGGTTGGGTCCTCAAGAAACGCGTATCAAGTCCGAGAAGGAGGTGAATCATTACGGTATTTGCAGCTATGGTAATGAAACTCAAGGCCTCCTTCTCCCAACCCGTGTCTGAAAAAAGTTCCTCTATGAGCCCATTAAGACATTCAATTATCTTTTTTTGCAGCGTCTTAAGGCCTTTTTCCTTTTTTGCAAACTCTATACGGGAGATGATATCTTCCCCATAACTGATCTGCGGATTGTAATTGGATGCCTCTCCCAGGACATCTCCGTTTCTAAGATCCACTAATTGAGCTGACACTGTGGTAGTTCCTATATCCACGGCCACAGCCAGATGCTGGTCTGTGGTATCACCGGGCTCCACACGAATTAGACGACGGACATCTTTTTTTGCGCCCTCCATCAAGCTGACAGTGACTCTCCAGTCATTGCTCCGGACAGCTTCCGGCAGATTAAAGAGGACTTGGTTATCTACCTCCAGCGAAATTGCCTGAAGCCGGCCCTGAATAACTTCGCGTTTTAGCCTGTCAAGGTCACTCGCACTGTCCTGAAGGCTTGGCTGAGGCAAGCTAATAACGTGTTTTCGCACTGCAGGATGAAGCTTCCAGCTCGTGACTTCACCTTGAGCTTTGATCCACGATGTCGCCTTTCTGGCCATCGGCCGTCTGAGAACTTTTCGGTCCATCTCAGACTCAACTGGTACACGGACCACCACGTCTGAGACTGGAAAGGTGGCACAGGCCTTCCATCCCCCTTCCGGCAAAGTCTCTCCCCGGACCTGACCTTGTTCCAGGAAAATGCGGCACTTATTACATACCCCTGCCCCACCGCATGAGGAGTTAATATGTACTCCGGCCTTCATAGCTGCCCTTAGCAGATTTTCATCCTGATCTGCGACTACAGTCATGTTGGCTGGCAAAAAGGTTACATTAGGCATAATTAAATATCCTATTCCCTCACAATATTATCAGTTTTTTGATATTATTGACAGATTTGTATTACGTCCAGCAAATTCGAGTCTGCTTTTGGACAATGAATTAGTTTGCACCCTTCTTGCAGGAGCTTCTATAACCATGATAGCATGGTAATACTATAAATAAAGGAGATCTGTGGATATGAAAATCCTTGTAACCGGCGGGGCGGGTTTTATAGGTTCAAATGTGACAGGTGCATATATAGAGGCAGGTCATGAAGTTGTAGTGGTAGACAACCTGTACACAGGAAAGCGGAAAAACCTTCATCCTGAGGCAAAATTCTATTTAATGGACATCAGGGCCCCGGAGATACACAAACTACTGGAATACGAAAAGCCCGAGGTGATAAATCACCACGCAGCCCAAATCTCTGTCCCTGCTTCTGTGGAAGACCCCGGGTTTGACGCCTCAGTGAATATTGAGGGTTTTATCAACCTGCTGGAAGGTGCCAGGAGGGTCGGAACACGCAAGGTCATATTCATATCCTCGGGAGGGGCCATTTATGGAGAGGCCGAAGAGTACCCCACCTCTGAGAGCTATCCTCCGCAGCCCCTATCCCCTTATGCCATAGCAAAGGCAGTTTCAGAAAACTACCTTCACTTCTACGAGCACCAGTACGGATTGAACTATACTGTTCTACGATATTCCAACATCTATGGCCCGCGCCAGATACCTAATGGTGAGGCAGGAGTAGTGGCTATTTTTATGGACAGATTCCTTGAAAATAAGCCGAGCACGCTCTACCATTTTCCATCTGAACCCGGGGGCATGATCAGGGACTACTGCTATGTAGGAGATGCCGTGGAGGCAAATCTTTTTGCCCTTGAGGCGGGACACAAAAAGGCCATAAATATAGGCACTGGAAAGGAAACCGGGACCCAGGCCCTCTTTGAGACCATATTTGATGTAATTTCAAAAAAACGTCCTCTGGACAATTCTCTCAGGACACCAAGCAGGACATCTGCAAGGCCGGGAGATCTTAAAAAGAGCTGCCTAAAAATAGATCTGGCTGAGGAGGTGCTGGGTTGGAAGCCCAAAACTGTTCTTTCTGAAGGGATTGAAAGGACATTGGACTGGAGGGTGGGCCAGTGAATGATTCCGCATAATAAATGTTGAATGTTAAATGTTGAATTTTGAATTAAGGGTAACTATTCAGGCATGAAACAGTCAGTGTCAACTTTCAAAATCGGTATTTTCCAGTTCACTCCCAGGAAAAAAGATATCCATGCCAACTGGAAGAAAGTTAAATCCGCAACCAGTGAAACTGCAAAGGCAGGAGGGGAATTACTTCTACTTCCTGAACTGTGGGCAACAGGTCCTCTCAGTGAGGCTGACAAATACCTGGCCCATGAAATCCCCGAACTCCTGTCCAAACTTAAAATTTTAGCAGAAACGAATGGAATCCATATAGTCGGCACACTTCCTGAATTAGCCATAGAGGAATCAGGGGAAAAGCTCTTTAATACTACCTATGTGATCGGACCTGATAATACGTTTCATACATATAGAAAGATTCATCTCTTTGCCCCGATGAAAGAGGATCACGTTTTTAGCCCTGGGACCGACCCTGTTGCCCTGTGGATACCTCTCAGAAAAAGCGAACCGGGGCTTGGCCTGATAACCTGTTTTGACCTGCGTTTCCCGGAACTTGTCCGTCATCTTGTATGCCAAGGAGTGGACTTAGTGCTTTTGTCGGCCCTGTGGCCACTTAGCCGAAGACACCATATGGAACTCCTGATGGAATCAAGGGCTGTTGAAAACCAATGTTTTATAGCAGGTGCGAACGCCTGGGGCATGATTGGAGGCACGGAATTTGGTGGAGGTTCTAAGATCATAGGACCCCGCGGTGAAATCCTTGCCAAGGCCTGTGATGGAGAGACAATCGTCTTGGCTGAGCTGGATATGGATGAAATACACTCCGCACGGCAGGACCTCTTTACTGCACATGCACCAAGGTCGTGGTGGCCAAAGGCTAATCCGAAAATATTGGACCTGCCTTCTCTGAATACTGCGGTCAATCGAAGACGCAAGGCTGGCCAGAAGATGGTTTTTACCAATGGATGTTTTGATCTCCTGCATGCAGGTCATGTCTCATACCTGGAGTCAGCCCGGCACTTGGGTGACTATCTGGTGGTAGGATTGAACAGTGACAAATCAGTCAGAGAGATCAAGGGTCCGGAGCGCCCTATTAACACCGAAGCGATGAGAGCCCATGTGCTGGCTGGACTTGCCGCTGTAGACTATGTGGTGATTTTTAACGATCCCACCCCTTTAAATCTTATTCAAATCATTGTTCCCAATATTTTAGTCAAGGGTGCGGATTGGGAAGAGAAAGACATAGTAGGGGCCGAAACGGTAAAGAACGTAGGAGGCCATGTAGTCAGGATTCCCTTTGTCCACGACATATCCACAAGCCGCATATTAGAGTTACCGTAACCGTTCAGGATTCGGGGTTCAAAGGTTCAAGGTTACTAAAAACCTGGTGACAAAAAATTGTCTTTTTTCTTGTTGAGTATCCATTTATGTCAAAATATTGACTATAATTTTGTATCCTGCAGTCTGATCTTGGAAGTATAAGGTTTGTTTTATCCGTATTTATGCCGTATTTCCATATCCGTTTACTCCCCTATTTATCTGTTATTGGAGGCATTTATTATCTTATTCCGTGAAGCGGGATCCGAGACGGTTTCAATAACGCAACCTTCTGTTTTTTTAATAAAAATATTTAACAGCATGTGAGTTTGTGTTTGGCACTTGATCAGTTCAAGAGATCACACACTGCTCATTGTTAAGCGGGGTGTAAGGTTAACTTCTATCCCTTTTAAGATATAAAGAGAATTTTTCTCCGGTCCCTTGGTATAAGTGTTGCTTATTAAAGTGTAGGCATAATTTGGTTGGACTACTTACCAGGAGATCAGATTATGACAGGGGGAGAGGAAATAAGGGCGTTAGGGCCATTTCATTTTTTTCTCAATTCATAAAAACAGTCCTTGAAATATTTTTTAGATGTGAAGCCAGTAATGGATTCAGGGACCTGGCACAATATATCTTGGGTGATAGGAGGGAAAACCATGTTGTTGGTAACGTCAGGTATCTCAGGGAACACCTCCTTGGGACGTAGGCGAGTAACAGCAAAGACCGCAAAAATACCACTTAAAGATTATACTGACGCTTTTTTCGGCAACGGTCAATCACTCACGCAGGAAAAACGTGAAGAACTGATCCTCAAGTATTCTCCTCTGATAAAATACATTGCTGGAAGACTCGCCATGCGCCTGCCCCCAAACATATCCCAAGATGATCTCATAAGCTCAGGAATTATCGGATTAATGGATGCTATTGAGAAATTTGATTCATCAAAAAAAAATTCGTTTCAAGACTTACGCGGAATTCCGTATTCGTGGGGCCATATTGGATGAACTCAGATCCCTTGATTGGGTCCCGAGATCCATACGGAAAAAGACTACAGAACTGGAAAAGACATACCACTATCTGGAAAAAGGTCTTAATCGACCTCCCAATGACAAAGAAGTTGCCAAGGCATTGGGAATCAGCATAGAAAAATTCCACAAGTTATTGGACAAAACAAAGAACGTAACCTTCCTTGACATAGAAACTATCCGCAGAAGAATGCCGGACAACAATGAAGATGATCTTTTTGATTTAATAGCAGACGATAGTGAGATAAACCCCTTTGCCTTATTGAATAAAATCGAGATCAAAGAAATTTTAATAAAAGCCATAACTGCCCTACCGGAAAAGGAAAAAATCGTAATTTCTCTTTATTACTACGAGGATCTCACAATGCGAGAAATAGGGGAAATCATGGGATATACGGAATCCCGCATATCTCAGATACACACCAAGGCCATGTTGAGGCTTAGGGTTCGTTTAGCCTCTGTCGCAAAGGAGATCAATGGATGAACAATTGGAATATTGGAATGGTGGGATATTGGATTTTTTATTATGTTGATAAATAACATGATTCATGAGATAAGTGAGTCATGGATAGAAAGAATATCAATAGAGGTTTCAAAAAAATCAGGGTTTGGCAAGATGCGGTTTCCCTTTACACCCTAGCCTATAGAACGCTTCCCCTCTCCATTCAGAACTCACAAATCAACGGTTCAGATTTTTAGTAAACCCTTGACTCCTGACCCTTTGAACGCCTACAAATATCTTTTCCTGATAATATATTGCTGTGACTCAAGACACTTCTATTTTTAAAGATAAAACCGGTTCTAAAGAAGGACCATCTCTAGAAATCACCAAATCGGTAGAGGACTCTAGTGATAATAGTCCCCAGCAGGCCGATGAAAACGCAAGAGAGTCACTGGAAAATGACTTTGAGGTGGTACTTTCTGAAGACAAATTATGGGATGAAGGAGATCACCCGGTTGATGTCCGGCCACAAGAGACCGCGGAGGCCAAACTGCCGGACGAAGCATCTTGGATTATTTGGACCATAACAGGGGTGTCGGGAATTCTTCTCACAGTGGGATTTGTGCTTCTGTGGAATCTTTCAGCTCCGTTTTTTGAGCCACATAGTGCGGTTACAGAAGATATCCCGGACACCTTGGTCAATCATGGTGATTTTGAAACCTTGGATCTTGACCCTTTTCTTATCCCTGCGCAACGGAACAAGGGAATGATTTTTTTTAAATTGCAAGTGAAACTTATTGTCTCGGATGCCAAGACAAAATACGCAATTCGGAGAAAAGAGGCCTGGGTCAGAGACACAATCTACCGGGAACTAAAAGGAATCGACATAAGCTCAGGTATTCAAAAAAATTTCCTGATGCAATACAGACAACCAATAGTCAGATGTCTAAATATTGAGCTTGCACCGCTCAGAGTGGAAGATGTCCGGCTCAAGGGTAATTTGATGAAATAATTTGAAGTAAAAGTGGAGTTTATGATTGCCTTTTTAGGTATCTTTCATTTCGTGGTTTACCTTTTTTGCCCTCTTTTTTTTAATCCAGGCTCCAGCCACATCCCATCCAAACTTAGCCATGAGCGCCAACCAGACCCAGTGGTAACACCTTAAACCTTTTCGCAAGAGATCCTCCATAGTGCCATTTGCCGATACTGCGACTTGGTGTAATATTTATTTTTGGACGTTAAAATTAACTTTTAGTATATAATAAAAAAAGTAGTTCAAAACTACAAGATGATTATAACATCAGACTCTTTTGATCATAAAGTTGGAAGGCTGGACGTTCTCGGTCTTGGCCCTGGAGATCCCATGTGGATGGCTCCTGTTGCCCGTGATAGCTTAGCTGCTTCAGACGTAATAGTCGGTTATAAGACCTACATCGACCTTATACACCCAATCTTAGGTCCTGAGAAAGAGGTCATCGTAACCGGCATGAGGCAGGAGGTTGATCGCTGCAGGGCCGCAGTGGATCTTGCCCTTTCCGGTAAACGGGTAGCCATGGTCTGTAGCGGCGATCCCGGGATCTATGGACTAGCCGGCTTGGTACTACAAATCCTGCAAGCCCATCCGGAAGGCGCACAGGTTGAAGTGAATATTATTCCCGGCATTTCAGCTCTCAACGCCTGTTCTTCAAGGCTTGGCGCTCCCCTTACCCACGATTTTTCAGTGATTAGTCTTAGCGACATCCTGACCCCTTGGGATCTTATTGCTAAACGCCTACATGCTGCAGGTCAGGCAGATTTTGTTGTTGTTATTTATAATCCCAGAAGCCGCCGAAGGGTCAGACAGCTTGAAGAAGCAGTGAAAATACTCAAGGAGTATAGAAAATTTTCTACCCCTGTCGGGATAGTTCAAAGGGCAATGAGACAAGGGGAGACTGTTATTATTACTACATTATCCGACCTTGCGAGCCAGGATATCGATATGCAGACTACAATAATAGTTGGAAACAGTCAGACATTTGTGTGGCAAGGCAGGATGATAACCCCCAGGGGTTATGTAATACCGTGAAGCAAGATTAAAGGCACAAATATTCCTTGGACTAATCATGATGA
>Ga0075115_10001201_pt1 | contig 12801 bp, 9 predicted proteins | sample AntAceMetag02UKH_FD_69785 | JGI IMG/M metagenome (GOLD analysis project Ga0075115, IMG submission 69785) | Saline lake microbial communities from Ace Lake, Antarctica - Antarctic Ace Lake Metagenome 02UKH | ecosystem: Environmental > Aquatic > Non-marine Saline and Alkaline > Saline | place... | reverse complement strand
TTCAGGAAATGAAAACGATCAGGGCGGCTCTGGACATGCTCGAGGCCGGGGAGGTGCGCTGCACGTCCGTGCTAGTTCAGGGTGCCCGTGGGTGTGGCAAGACGAGATTCGTGCGTGAGCTCAAGTACGAAGCACAGTTGAAAGAATTTCGCGTTTCAATGGGGAATGCTGCAATCGCTGCGGAATACAATGTCTGGTGTGAAGCCCTCCTTTATCACATAGGCAAGGGAAGCGGCGTGGGAGTATTCATACTCGATAATGTTGACTCTCTGTCCGGAGACAATGCCGCAGTTCAGGAGCTCATGCAGTTGATTTCACGTGCGCAGCGTCCAATACCGGATTCATCGGCGATGATCGTTTTTACCACATCGTCGGCGTCAGACGATCAGTTCGTATCCTCGCTTGCCAGCCTTGCTCCGTTGAGCATCGTGCTTCAGAATTTTTCGGCTGGAGATATGACCGCATATCTAGCATCGCTTACCGGGTTAGAGGAGCCGCCCGTTGATCTCGTAGAAGAGATTGTTAGCAGAACTGACGGCAATCCCCTTTTTGTAACAGAGATTTTAAAGGCGCTCATTGCCGGAGGCGGCTTGTTCGACGAGGGTGGGAGGTGGAGAGCTACTGTATTCGAGGATGTCGGTATCGACTATTCGAAGGCGACAATGCCGGAGACTATCGAGGAGATGTTACTCTCTGGCATCACGCATCTTGGCGCAGACGAACAATTGCTTTTGAAGTCGCTGGCGATTGCCAACGCGCCGTCGTCAGTCGCGAATCTCGAGCGCTATACCATGCTCAAGGACTCCTTCGCGCCGCTGCAATCGCTCGTACAGAAAGATTTTCTCGAGCGGGACGAGCAACATCTGTACCGCTTTGTAAATGATCTGTTGCGGCAAGCGCTGTATACGTCGATGTCGGACAAGGAGCGCGTGGGGTTTCATGATCGCATAGCAGAAAACCTGGAAGCTGAAGGCGCCACGTTTGAAGTAATTGCACATCACGTCAGCCTGGGTTCCGACGTTCAGCGTGCATCAGAGGCTGCAAAAAAACTCGGTGAGTTTTGCCTCAAGCGCGGGCGCGGCAAAAAAGCTGCGGAGTACCTCGAGCGCGCTGCGACCATGGTTCCGGATAAGGATCTCGAGGCGCGAGCGGATATACTGCTCAAGCAGGGCGAGGCTCTGCTTATCAGCAGGAACTATACAAAGGCGGAGGAGCTTTTTGGCCGCGTTGAACAACTGCTCGCGCGCATCTCCGACGGCGAACGGGCGGTCAAGCGGCAGATAGAGACTCTCGTCCGCTTGGGTGGCACGTACATGAAGATGTCGGCGTTTAGTCGTGCCCGCGCTGCGTTTACCGAGGCGAAGGTGAAGCTCGGCATGCAGTCGCCCGATCCTGTGCGTGAAGCGCATGTAGAAAATTTTCTAGGTAGCGTCCTGATGCATGAGGGACGATACCGCGAAGCTCAAAAGGTCTTCGAGCGCACGCGGGAATCGTGGCGCGCGCTTTCATCCGAGGATCGTGCGCTAGTCACGAACAACGATTTGGGCATGGTGTTTCTCGCACTCAAGAATCTAGGCGGTGCGCGAGAGGCCTTTGAGGAGGACAGGGTGTTCGCCGATGAGATCGGGCACGATCTCCTGATTGCCAGAGCGCAGTACAACCTGGCTCAGCTGTCAGTTGCCGACGGCAAACCTGATGATGCGATCGCTCAGTACAAGGAATGCGTCGAGGTGTGCAAGCGATCGAGCAATACCGAGCTTTTGCTCCGAGCCTATAACGGGCTGGGCACCATCTATCACCTGCGAGGCGAACTCGATGAGAGCATTGCATATTACGAGCGAGGGTTGGCGCTACACGAACGTGCAGGCGACGCGCGCGGTGGTGCAGCGATCAGCGTCAATATCGGCATCATACAAAACTCTAGCGGCAAATTTAGCGAGGCGCTAGATGCGCTGATCCCCGCGGTAGAATTTTTGAGAGGCTTGCACGATAAGACAGCAGCGGATTGGATGGCCCTCTCACGCGGTCTTTTAGAGTTGGGCGATGTGTACAAGAATCAGGGCGAGTTGGGTAAGGCGGAGGAACGCCTGCGCTCAGCCCACGAGGTTTCCGTCGTGCACGAATCGGCGGCTGGCAATCGATTTTGGATCCTGCTCACGCTGGCTGAAGTCGCTCGGGATAAGGGTGAAGCCGAACAGGTGGGAGCGCTGATTGCCCAACTGCGTCCGCTTGCCAATACCGATGATGAGCGAAAACAAGTTGAGAGAATGGCGGGAGAGCTTTCCGGTGGTGTCGGGAGCATCTCCAAGGCTGTGCGCAGCGATGCTCGGTCCGAGAGAACGTCGACTGATACAGAGCTGTCTCAATCCCGTGATGCTGAAGACCGAGGACGACAAGAGAAGTTGCGAAAGACGTCCTATGAAAAGGTGCTTGAGATCAACAAGCTCATCAACGCGGACCGAGATCTTGACTACGTTCTCAAAACGGTCATCTACTATGCTTTGGAATTGGCAGGTGCGGAGTCGGGAGCGATAGTTCTAGTGGACGACGACGGTGAGCTGAGCGTGGCGTGTCACCGGAACATGGACAATCGAGAGGATGAAGTGGCGTTCTCGACGACGCTTGCTCGCCGAGTGCTGACGGATGGGACTCCGGTGACAACCGACAACGCGCTCGATGACGAGCGTTTTGCGAATGAACAATCGATTGCCGCTCATGGGCTCAAGTCGATCATGTGTTATCCAATACGCGCGAAGGGGAAGACGGTGGGTGTGATGTATCTCGACCATCGCTTTTCGACAGGTGCGTTTGCAGACGTCGATATGAAGCTCATCGACGCGTTTACTGATCAGGCGGGTTTGGCGATTGACAATGCGCGTCTCGTGGCCGAGCTAGCAAAGGGCAAGGATGACTTGAGTGCTGAACTCTCCGCCGCGTCGGTGAGAATCGAGCGCTACGAGGAGATGCTCAAGGACCGCGGTGGGTTTGAACCAGAGAAGGATTATGGAGTTCTCGCCACGGGTAGCCGCGCCATGCGTGAAGCTATAAGTATACTCGATCGTGTAGCGGATACAGAGATTTCCGTTCTCATTGTTGGTGAGTCAGGCGTTGGAAAGGAGCTCATTGCGCGAGCGCTGCACTCAAACAACACACAACGAAAGAACGCGCGGTTCGTTGCGATCAACTGCGCCGCGATTCCGGCAACACTTCTGGAGAGCGAACTCTTCGGATACAAGGCTGGTGCGTTTACCGGTGCGCAACGTGATAAGCGCGGCCTTATCGAGGCGGCCGAGGGTGGCACGCTATTCTTTGACGAAATCGCCGAGCTCGACATTAGTTTACAGGTGAAGCTTCTGCGCGTGCTTCAGGAGAGGGAGTTTATTCCTGTCGGCGATACGAAACCCAAGAGTTGCGATGTGCGCGTGATTGCAGCGACCAACCGCGATATCGACCAGGAGGTAAAGAATGGCGCCTTCCGTGACGATCTCTTCTATCGTCTTTGTCAGGTGAAAGTAGTGATACCGCCGTTACGCGATCGGCCAGAGGATGTTCCACAGCTTGCTAAGCAATTTGTGCACGATATTGCAGAGGGCCGCGAGATAGCGTTCGACAGTGCGCTCGTGAAGAGGATGCTCGAGTACCCCTGGCCGGGCAATGTTCGTGAATTGCAGAACCTGGTTCGCGTGGCCTGCACGCTTGTGGAAGGAGACGTGATCACAGACGCGGCTGTACCGGCTACTGCTCCCTTTGCACAATACCAGTGGGGTGGACGTGCTGTGCGAACTAGCAAAGCATTACCGGAGGAGCGAAGTGCATCGCTTAAGGGGGCAAGAGGTCGTATCACCATAGATGAACACAATGCCTATGATCCGGACAAGGCATGGCGAGATTACGAGATCCTCATCGTTGCGAAGGCTTATCAGGCTAATGGTTTTCGTGCTTCGCGCACGGCTGCGGAGCTGGGTATTTCAACCGCGACGCTGTACAAGCGGATCAAGGAGTGGAAGCTCAAGGATTTGAATAATGTTTTATATCGGCATCCCTTCGTCTACACCAGGGATACAAAGCTCGACGAGTATATTCCAAAAATTTTCGGGGCTGCTTTGGCATCGGTAGAAGGTCGCGCCACGCAAGCGATAGCCAATTTACAAGTAAGTCAGGGCTATTTTTATAAGGTCACAAAGCGGGCTTCTGTGCCGAAGGGCAAAGGTGTCTGATCGGACAGGCTGGGCATTGGGGTTTTTTTGCATTACACACGCGGCGTCCGTGGATATTGATCGTATTTGAGAATACCGACCACTTCGCTTTTGGAACCAATTCGTTGAGCTGTTCTTCAACCTTATCGGCATTCTTCCCCTTTGTGAAACCCAGACGTTCGGAGACGCGCAGCATATGCGTGTCCACGACGATCCCCGGTTTTCCGAAGGCGTGTACGCGGATTGCATTGGCGGACTTTCTTCCAACGCCTGGTAGGCTGACAAGTTCTTCCAGGTCCTCGGGCAGCTTTCCCTTGAACTCGGTTCCGAGCGCACGACAGCAGTTCTGAATTGACTTGGTTTTGTTCTTGTAGAAACCGGTAGGGCGGATGTCGGTTTCCAGCTCAGGTGTTCTTGCCGCCGCAAACCCCTTGGCGTTTTTATACTTTTTGAAGAGTCCCGGCGTGATTTCGTTTACCTTTTTGTCCGTGCACTGTGCTGAGAGAATTACGCCGATCAACAGCTCGAATGGCGTCTTGAAGTTTAGCTGGCATTTAGCATCCGGGTATTCCTTTTTCAGGATCCTGATTATCTCGGGCACTCTTTTTTCAACCGATGCGAGTTTCATTTCTTCCAGTACTTCCTCAATTGATCGACGGTCATAGTATTCAACACATCGTCCTTCTCAAGCCAGCCCTTCCTTGCGATGCCAACGCCGTAGACAATGTCTCCCAAACCATCGGGGGAGTGTGAGTCGGGGTTGATCGACATTCGCACGCCCTTTTCCTTGGCCAGCTTGCACAGGCGCCAGTCGAGATCTAGCCTGTGGGGGTTGGAGTTGATCTCTATGCTCACCCCGTTCTTGGCAGCGCTTGAGATTACCTCGTGCATATCGATCTTGTATGGTTCTCGCGATAGCAGCAGGCGCCCGGTGGGATGGGCGAGCATGGTGACATATGGGTTTTCCATCGCTTTGCAGATGCGCTTGGTCATCTCAGCTTCGGTCATATTGAAGTTGGAGTGAATTGCGGCGATGACGAAATCGAATGTTTTGAGGATCGAATCGGGATAGTCTAGCTTGCCGTCCTTTAGGATGTCGCATTCGATACCCTTTAAGATGCGAAAACCCTTCATCTTCTTGTTTAGCTGATCGATCTCCTCATGCTGACGCTTTACATCCTCTGGCGTGAGTCCGCCTGCATACGTAACCGCTTGGCTGTGATCGGCCATGCCCAGATACTTCATGCCCATCGTTTTCGCGGTATGTGCCATCTCCTCGATAGTCGCCGTTCCGTCGCTGTAACTGGAATGGATGTGCATGATGCCCTGGATATCTTCGAGTTCAACGAGCTTGGGAAGTTTGTCCTCCGATGCGGCATCCATTTCGCCCATGTCCTCGCGCATCTCGGGCTCTATGTAGGCGAGTCCAAGCGCTTTAAATATGTCGCTTTCAGTTTTGCACTTCGTTGGCGTTGCATCCTTGAAGAGTCCGTATTCTGAAAGCTTTAGTCCTTGTTTTTTGGCGCGCGCGCGCATGGCGACGTTGTGTTCCTTTGAGCCAGTGAAGTAGTGCAGGGCGAACGGAAATTCATCATCGGTTACCACGCGAAGGTCCGCATTCATTCCGGTCTTCAATACGACCGATGCTTTGGTGGAGCCCTTGGCTGTCACCGCTTTTACCAGTGGGTGTTTGGTAAAAAGCTCCATCAAGGGTTCTGAATTTTTTGAGGATACGAGTATGTCTATATCTCCCACGATTTCCTTGCGACGACGGATGCTTCCAGCGACTTCGCAGCGTATCGTGTTCTTGTGACGTTCGATCTCGTCGAGGAGTGCTAACGCTACGGCCTGAGCATCGCAGAAGAGAAATTGACCCTGAAAATTGCGCAGAAATTGAATGCCCTGCAGAATCTTGTCCTGTATTTTTTGACCAAAACCGGGGAGTATGGCGACCTTGCCCTGTCTGCATCTGAGTTCAAGAAGTTCGATTTTGTCGACGCCCAAATCCTCCCACAGCACCCTTACTTTTTTAGGGCCCAAGCCCTGGATGTTCAACATCTCGAATACGCCATCGGGGATGGATTTGCGAAGTTTTTGATATTCCTTGAGCCTGCCTGTGCTGTGAAGTTCGACGATGTGATCGGCTAAGTTCTTGCCTATGCCTTTCAATTTCAAAAGCTCGCCTGACTTGATCAGACCATCCAGGTCATCCTCGAGTTGTTCCAGGACGCGCGCGGCATTTGTATACGCGCGCACCTTGAAGGCATTTTCACCCTTGAGTTCAAGAATGACTCCGATCTCTTCCAGGACCCGTGCGATTTGAAGTTTATCGAGTTTCATTTGTGATACGGTTCGCCTTTGAGAATCGTGTGCGCCCTATAGAGTTGTTCCAGAATCATCACCAATGCCAGTTCGTGTGGGAAGGTCATTTTGGAAAATGAGAGCCATTCGTTTGCTCTCGTTTTCATCTCTTCGCCGACACCCTCCGGGCCACCGATGAAGAGAACCATACGCTTTGTACCCTGCATTCGATGCCAATCTATAAGTTTGGCGAGGTCCTCGCTGGTGTGATGCTTGCCTTCCTTGTCGCATACCATGAGGTGGTCGGTTGGATCGATCTTTGCGAGAGCTTGATTGTCATCCTTTACGGCAAGCAGTTCAAATGGTGTGTAATGTTTGAGCCGCGATGCGTATTCGTCGGCTGCATTACGAAAATGCTTCTCCTTAGTCTTCCCTATGGTGATGATTCGGATTTTCATATCATTGCCGCCACTGCATCAACCAACTTCGATATCCCGCTGTGCAGATCCCCGATTGAATTCGCATTGACGTATGCAGGCGTGCTCACGATCTTGTTCTTGGTGTCGATCACGCAGTCGATAGCGAGACATTCCTTTGGCGTCTGTCCCATGCCTTTAAGGCTGTCGAGCAGATCGCCTTTGCCGCCAAGCGTGAGCGTCGCGTTGATTCCTTTATTCTGCAGGACTTTGGCAATCATGGCGGGCGCAATGCATATGCCGCCGATGGGTTTCTTTGCGTCGATAAGTTCAACGATGAGGCGCTCCACCTCGGGGTGTACCGTGCAGTTCGTTCCGTCGGCAAAATACGATGACAGATTGAGCGCTGCTCCGGTTCCGCCGGGAATTATCAATGCGTCTATATCCTTGGCTTGAACAGCGATGATGTCGCGGATCTTTCCGCGTGCGATGCGCGCAGCTTCGACCATCATGTCGCGCTTCTCATCCATTTCGTCGCCAGTAACGTGGTCCCTAACAGTCATCTGTGGCCCGCGAGGTGAAAAGCAGTGCGCCTCGTATCCGGCCTCGTCGATGGCAAGAAGGGCGATTGTAGCCTCGTGAACCTCGCTGCCGTCCCTGTGCCCGCAACCGCTCAACAATACACCGATTTTCTTCATAATATTTCTCCCTGTGAAGAAGACTCACGTACTACGGGCGCCCGATTTAGGCAATACCTTGCCAGTGGCTCTTAAATCCGCTACAGCCCTGGCGATGCTCTATGCAAAGGTTGCCATACCAGCCCCGACCCACGCAGCGTTCTCTTACGCTGTTCCGGAGGACTGTGCGTCGGAAGTAAGGGCGGGTGCGCGCGTTGTCGTGTCATTCAGGCGGCGCCTTACGGTAGGTTTTGTCTTGGACACGATGGATGAAGCTCCCTCGCATATTGACGCTAACAAAATCAAACCCATAGAGAGCGTTTTGGGCGATGCGGTTTTCTCACCCAGGATGTGTGAGTGGCTTTCATGGCTTGCCAGCTATTACTGTGCTCCGATCGGTGAAGTCTGTCGTTCGGCACTGCCCAAACGTTTGACACAGCTAAAGCCGCCCAAAACAACCCGGCCGAGCGTACCGCGAGAGCTGGAACATCGTGGCGAGCAGCAGGATTTCGTTCTTACAGGAGATCAGCAAAATGCTCTCAAGCTGATAAACGATGAGCTCGATACAAAGAAGCCAAGGCCGGTGCTTCTTTACGGCGTTACGGGCAGCGGAAAGACCGAGGTATACTTAAGACTATTTGAAAGAGTTGTGGGCGAGGGCAAGCAGGCGATTCTTTTGGTGCCGGAGATTGGTCTTACACCGCAGCTAACCGCGCGCGTTATCGAGCGCTTTGGTGAGAAGGTTGCTCTCATGCATTCGCAGCTGACGGATGCGCAGCGTCATCATCAGTGGGAACGCATTAGGGCGGGCGAGGCGAACGTGGTTGTCGGCACGCGATCGGGACTGTTTGCGCCGCTTTTAAATCTCGGAGCCATCGTGATAGATGAGGAGCACGACTCATCGTACAAGCAGGACGAAGGTGTGCTCTATCATGCGCGCGATGCGGCGGTGATGCGGGGACAGATCGAGAATGCAATAGTCGTCATGGGTTCGGCCACTCCGTCGATAGAGTCGTTCGCAAATGTTCAGGGTGACAAGTATCGATGCTGTCATCTATCTGAGCGTACTGGTGGCGGGGTGTTGCCGGACGTACATGTGATAGACATGCGCCACGAGGTTGCACGGCAGAAGGCTGGCGATTCAGAGAAGAAGCGCCATGAACACGCCTCTCTTTCCCGTGAATTAGTTGATGCTATAGAGGCAACGATGTCGCGCGGCGAGCAGGCCATGATATTTTTGAATCGACGCGGGTTTGCTAACTTTCTTATCTGCGAATCGTGCGGACATAGCTTTGTATGTCCCAACTGCGATATATCGCTTTCATATCATCGTCATCCGGAAAAACTTCTTTGTCATTACTGCGACTATACAGTGCGGCCTCCAACAAAATGCCCGTCGTGTGAGGGGATAGACATCGTTCCCATGGGTCGCGGCACCGAGCGTATCGAGATGGAGCTTCAAGAATTATTTCCGAAGGTGCGCATCGCTCGCCTTGATCGCGATACGGTTGCAAAGGCCACGAAGCGTACTTCCATATTTAAACAGATGCATGATGGTACAATCGATATTCTGGTTGGCACGCAGATGATTGCGAAGGGGCATGATTTTCCAAACGTGACTTTGGTAGGAATCGTTTCCGCCGACGTCGCGTTACACATGCCGGACTTTCGCGCGGCGGAGCGCGTCTTTCAACTAACCACACAGGTGTCGGGGCGCGCTGGGCGCACATCGCATGGCGCTAAGGTGATGCTGCAAACTTTTCAACCGGAGCACACCAGCTTTGAGCATGCCAGAGTTCATGATTTCGAGTCGTTCTTTGCGAACGAACGAGTGCACCGCGAGAAGCTGGGTTATCCTCCTTATGTTCGGTTGGCCAATGTGCGCATGTCGGCAACGGATTCGGCAAAAGTAGATCGGCAGGCACACAGTATAGCCGATGAACTGAAAAATCTTTGTGCACGGATGAAGCTTGATGGGTCGGTCAGGCTTTTGGGACCGGCTCCAGCGCCTATGGAGAAGGTTCGGAACCGCTATCGCTGGCAGCTGCTCATAAAGGCCCCCGATGCCCGAGCCATGTCGGCATTTCTAAAGCAGGCACACCCAGCTATACGGGCATTTGAACGCCAAGGCCTTCGAATTGCCATCGACGTTGATCCAATCAACTTGCTATAAGCTTCTCGGATGTTCGGAAACAGCAAGCCTTCCCGGCACTCCTTCGTCAACAGGCGCACTCGCCTCCCTACTCGTCGGAAAATCGATCGTTGTGCTCAAAACCAAGAGATGGCGTTCTCCTCTGTCGACCGCCATCTCTTGAGCGCAACCGACGATTTTCTCTCCTCATACAGTCGGTCTCGTCCCGCGCCTTTATGTTGACTGCCGGAGATGCCGGGAAGGCCCTCTAATTTTTAGCGTAATCGAATGGAGGGAGCTCGGGAAGTGCGTCGAGCGGTAGCTCATTCGACGCTGCACTCTAAGCCCCTTGGTGTCGCGGCGGAGAATGTAGCAGGCAAGGAGGCGGCGTCTGAGCCGACGCAGCCGGTACCCGAGACGCACTTCCCGAGCTTCCGTCGCAGGAATAACGCGGCGCTGAAGGGAGAATATATTAGTAATATCATATACTTATAATTTTTTTACCGTCGACGCAACTTTAGGGGCGGCGGAACCGATAACTATAGTGGAAGAGGGATAAGGCAGTTAGCAGAATCTAAAATAGCATACCCCCCCTTTTTGGGCCCTTTCGTAATTGTTCGAAAGGGTCCTTTTTTTGTCCAAAACGGATACTGGATGCTAGATGCTGGATTCTAGATAAAAACCTAAGACAAATGCTCTTACCAGTATCCTATCTTGTATTTGACCCAGCCAATTTATTGTGTATAAGCGCCAAGTTATGGCTATCAGAGAAGTTGTTACATTTCCGGCTCCGGTACTGCATCAGAAGGCCAAGCTGGTTGATGTGGTTACGGACGAGATCCGAGAAATCTTAGATGACATGCTGGAGACCATGTATGCAGTGAACGGCATTGGTCTGGCGGCACCGCAGATCGGCTTGAGCCTGCGCATGGCGGTGATCGACATAACTGAGCCGGTGCCGGGACGTGTCGACGAGACCGACACCGTCATCAAGTTCATCAATCCTGAGATCATTGCACGCGAGGGCGAGGTCGACTTTGAGGAGGGATGTCTCTCCGTTCCCGACTTCACACATATAATGAAGCGCAGCGAAAAGCTCGCGGTCAATTTCTTGGATGAAAAAGGCGAGGAACAGACGATCGAAGCGGACGGGCTCTTGGCCATCGCATTTCAGCAGGAGATAGATCATCTCGAAGGCAAGTTAATCATCGATGAGATCAGCGCCTTGAAACAGGATATGTATCTTACCAAACGAAAAAAAGCGGATACTGGATACTAGATGCTAGATGCTGGATAAAAACAAAAAGAGCTTTTACCAGTATCAAGCATCTAGCATCTAGTATCCCTATAACGTCGTGAGAGTTATTACTGATTTTATGTAGTTCTTTCAATGGCGGTGGAGAATCACCAAGATGAGAATTGTCTTTATGGGTTCGGCGGGGTTTGCCGTACCCTCGCTCGAGCAACTCGTCGAATCAGAATACGATGTCACTGAGGTCGTGTGTCAGCCCGACAAACCGGCTGGCCGTGGTCGCAAGATTACCGCTTGTCCCGTTGCCGAGTATGCGCGCGAGCAAAAACTGCCACTCTTTCAACCCGTATCGCTTAAAGGTCACGAGGCTTTTGAACGTATTGAATATCTTGCACCCGATCTCATCGTAGTCGTTGCGTATGGTAAGCTCCTGCCGATAGAAATATTGGGGATTCCGCATCTCGGCTGCATCAATCTTCACGCTTCACTTCTTCCTAAGTACCGCGGTGCAGCGCCGATCAACTGGGCGATTATCAACGGGGAGGAAGAGACGGGCGTTACTACGATGTATATGAATGAGGGGATGGACGAGGGAGATGTTCTTCTTGCGCGCCCCGTAGCTATCGACGAGCTCGACAATGCCATGGAGGTAGAGGAGCGGTTGGAACAGTTGGGCGCGCACCTTCTGATCGAGACGATCAAGGATCTGGAGGAGGGCGAGCTCAAGGGTATGCCACAGGCTGATGCCCTGGCGACCTATGCTCCGATTCTCTCAAAGAAGGATGGTCTCATCGACTGGTCGCAGAGCGCTCGGGCAATTTCAAATCGCGTGCGCGGTTTGGTGCCCTGGCCTGTTGCGCACACACATGTCGAAGGAAAGCTTCTGAAACTTTTTGACGTACATGCGGGCAACGAGCCATGCAGTGAAGAGCCCGGCACCGTTATTCGTTCTGACGACCACCTTGCAATTGCGACGGGTGAGGGTGTGATATATCCAATCGAAGTACAGATCGAGGGAAAGAAGCGCATGAAGTGTGAGGATATGATGCGTGGCCATTCCATCAAGGTAGGAACGAGGTTAACATGACCAAAATAATCGCTCCTTCAATTCTTTCTGCGGATTTTTCCAAGCTCGGTGAGGAAATAAAAGCGGTCGAGGACGCGGGTGCTGGTTGGATTCATCTGGATGTTATGGATGGGCATTTCGTGTCCAATCTCACCATGGGTCCCGCGCTTGCGAAAAGTGTGCGGCCCGTAACCAAGCTTCCATTCGATGCGCATCTGATGGTGGAGCAGCCGATCGAGTTTGTCGAAGCCTTTGCCAAGGCGGGTGTGAATTACATCTCGATTCACTGTGAATCGGAACGGCCGAACGAAACGATCATGGCCATCCGTGAGTTTGGCGCCAAGCCGGGTATCGTCGTCAATCCACCCACCAAAGTTGAAGAGGCTTTCCCGTTCCTGGACAAGGTCGACTACGTGCTCGTCATGACCGTGAATCCAGGTTTCTCAGGTCAGAAGCTGATTGAAGAGGCTGCTGCCAAGGTCGATGTGTTAAAGGATTATCGCGAGAAGAATAAACTCAAGTATTTTATCGAAGTCGATGGCGGTGTGAACCTCGAGACAATTGGAAGAGTCAAAAACGCGGATGTCTTCGTTGCAGCGTCGGCCATCTTTGGAACTGATGATTATGCAAAGGCGATAAGTGGACTAAAGGCCTTGCTATAACTCATCAGTGTCGAGCATGACCGTGACGGGGCCGTGGTTGGTGAAGACTACGTTCATTACGAAATAAAGTGTACCATGCTAGTGTGCATTTCTTCCTGCG
>Ga0075115_10001188_pt1 | contig 12848 bp, 13 predicted proteins | sample AntAceMetag02UKH_FD_69785 | JGI IMG/M metagenome (GOLD analysis project Ga0075115, IMG submission 69785) | Saline lake microbial communities from Ace Lake, Antarctica - Antarctic Ace Lake Metagenome 02UKH | ecosystem: Environmental > Aquatic > Non-marine Saline and Alkaline > Saline | place... | reverse complement strand
TGGAGAAAATAGGCGGAGCTATCCTGGATAAGGTAAAGGCCGAGGCAAAGGTTATCGTAAAGGAAGCTGAGGATAAGGCCAGGCAGGAGATAGAGCAGACTAAGAAACAGCAGATATCTAGGTTAGAAGAAGAGAAGGGCAGAATGCTCCGGCAGGCCGGGGAGGAAGCTACCCGGATTACGGCTCAGGCCATCGTGCAGGCGCGTCAGGAGATATCCAGAGCCAAGGCTGATGTAATCAATGATATAATCAGCAGAGTGAAAAAGGAGCTTGCCGCAACCTCGATTAGCGAAGGCTCACTGAGAGGCCTGCTCAATGAAGCCGCTGCCCCCCTTGGCACTGGTAAAGGTAGGGTCTATCTTTCCGCTAAAGATGTCAGCGGGATGAAAAAACTCTTGGCCAAGGATAAAGAGCTAGCCGCCAGGATAGCGGAGGTCAAGGAGTATGACTGTAGTGGGGGGGTCATCGTCGAGGATATTGATGGTAAAATCCGAATAGACGATACCTATGAGACCAGGCTGGAGATGCTGCTGCCCAGATTGCTGCCGGAAATAGGTAGGGAACTCTTTTCAGATTAATCGGAGTTAGCTTTGTCCAACGCAGAATATGCTTTTATGTCGGCTTACCTGAAAGGGGCTGAGGCCAGGGTGGTTACCCTTGGCCATATCGATCGGCTGTCCCGGAATGCTGCCGTGTCTGATGTGATGGAAGCTATTCGGGATACCGAGGTCGGTGGATACCTTGAGACGGCATCGGTTAAGACCTTTGATGATTCCGACCGGTGTTTATGGCAGTATTTTGGCCAGTGCTTGGAGCGGTTGGATGGGCTAAGGCTGATGCCGGCTGATATGCGCAAGGTACTGGATGCTTCTAAGGTAAGGTACGATGTCATCAACATCAAGGCCGTCCTGCAGAGTATCCCAACCGATAAGCAGGCCGACCTGATACCGGTGGGGGTTATTCATAGTCGCGGGCTACTGGATGAGTTATCCCGCGCCGCTAGTATTGACGCTGTTATCCGGCTGCTGGTCGAATGCGATCTGGGGACCTATGCTTCCATTCTCAGGGAATACGACACAGGGAGTGAGGCGAGATTGAGACTCCAGACAGAAACGAGACTGGACGGAGAGCACTACAAGAACCTCTTGGATACGGCAAAAGATGTGGAAGACGGTTTTATTCTTGCCAAGACCTTCGGCCTCATCATCGACCTGACCAACCTTAAGGTTGCCAGCCGCGCTGCCATCGAGGAAATAGGAGTGGCGGCCTCCGGCTGCATCATCACCGGAGGGTATCTTCTCTCTAACCAGGCAGTTGAGAGTTTATCATCCGGCAAGCTGGCCGATATCCCCGGTGCTTTAGGGGGTACTCAATACCGTGGTATTGCGGACGAATTAGTAGCTGGCTATAACCGGACCAAGAGCATCACCGCTGTCGAGGAAATTATTGACCGGCACAAGTTTCAACTGCTCAAAGAGACACTGTCGCCACGGGTGATGAGCCCTCTGGTGATTGCCTGGTATTTGACTATCAAAGAGGGGGAAATAAGGAACCTGAGACTGATACTAAAAGCGGCCTTCGATGGTATATCCGCGGATGAAATAAAAGAGTATCTGGTGTTCTGATAATGGTAGATATAAGACACCTGGGCATAGCTGTAATCGGGGACGAAGACCTGGTCAACGGGCTAAGGCTAGCCGGGGTAAGCAGATACCACGTAATAGAAGACGGGAGCAGCGCCGAAGAGGTCAGGAAGGCCATCAGTGAAGAGCTGACTGAACCCGATGTCGGTATAATAGTGATACTGGAAGACTATGCAAAACATGTTGAGGACCTGGTGGCCCGGGTCCAAGAAAAGAAAGTTTCGCCGCCGGTAGTCATTGAGGTCCCCTCAAAATACGGCACACGCTATGAGGACGTCGCTCAGTACTACAAGGCTTATATCAGAAAATTTATCGGCTTCGATATAGAAATCTAGACGTGTTTCATGGAGGAGGTAAGATATGGGTAAAATATGGCGCATCTCGGGGCCTCTGGTCATCGGTGAGGATATGAAGGGGGCCCAGGTTTATGAGATTGTTGAGATAGGCAGTGATAGGCTGGTCGGGGAGGTCATCGGTCTGGAGGAGGACAAGGCGATAATCCAGGTACATGAAGATACCCAGGGTCTCAAGGTTGGTGAGGAAGTTAAGGGAACGGGAACAATCCTGACCGCCGAGCTGGGCCCCGGGCTTCTGGGCTCCATCTACGACGGGCTTCAGAAATCACTGACCGTCCTGCTGGAGAATAGCTCATTTATCGAGCGTGGTGCCAAGGCATTTGCCCTGCCGCGTGACAAGAAGTGGCACTTTACCCCCACGGTTAAAGTCGGCGATGCCGTCAGTGAGGGTGATGTAATTGGCACTGTTCCCGAGACCCACCTTGTCGAGCACAAGATAATGGTCCCAGTGGGAATGAAGGGCGTCATCAAGAAGATATCTGAAGGTGATTACACGGTTGTCGAGGCGGTGGCGCTGCTTGAGGATGATGGCGGCGGTGAAAAAGAGCTTATTATGATGCAGAAATGGCCGGTGAGAAAGCCCCGTCCTTATAAGCGGAGATTTGCTGCCTCCAGACTGCTAATTACCGGTATGAGAATTCTCGACTATATGTTCCCGCTGGCGCTTGGCGGTAAGGCGGCAATACCCGGTGGATTTGGTACCGGAAAGACAGTAGCCCTCCAGCAGCTTGCCCGCTGGGCTGAGACGCAGATAAATATCTATGTCGGCTGTGGCGAGCGCGGCAACGAGATGGCTGATGTGCTGCACAGCTTCAGAAAACTCAAGGACCCGAAAACAGGGAGGTTACTGCAGGAGAAGGAGATATTTATCGCCAATACCTCCAATATGCCAGTGGTGGCCCGTGAAGCAAGTATCTTTGTCGGCATTACCATGGCGGAGTACTTCCGGGACATGGGCTATGATGTGCTGCTGGTCTGCGATTCGACATCGAGGTGGGCAGAGGCAATGAGGGAAATCGGCGGACGGCTTGAGGAGATACCCGGTGAAGAAGGCTTCCCGGCCTATCTGGGCTCGCGACTCGCTTCGTTCTACGAACGGTCCGGGCTGGTGGAGTGTCTGGGCAGCCCGGAGAGGAGCGGTTCGGTGACCGTGACCGGGGCGGTCAGCCCCCCGGGGGCTGACTTCAGTGAGCCGGTAACCCAGAACACGCTCAGAATTGTGGACGCCTTCTTTGCCTTGGACACTGCGCTGGCCAACAAGAGGCATTTCCCAGCGATAAACTGGCTGACCAGCTATAGCCTCTATGTTGACGGGGTGAAAGACTGGTGGTCCGAAATCAGTCCGCAGTGGGAGGCTACCCGAGCTACCGCCTTGAAGCTTCTTCAGCAGGAGGCTGAGCTTGAAGAGATTGTCCGGCTGGTTGGTCCTGAGGCACTACCGGAGAGTGATAAGCTGGTAATGACGGTTACCAGAATGATACGGGAAGACTTCCTGATGCAGAGCGCCTACAACGAAGTCGATACCTACTGCGTCCCGCTCAAGTCGCAGTTGATGTTGCAGACGATAAACAGGTTTTACGAGCTGGCCCAGAAGATGCTTGACTCAGGGATAAATACTGCTGAAATCCGCAACTCTCCGATAATCCCCAGGATATCCCGGATGAAGAATATCCCCAATGATGAGGCTAAAGAGAGGATTAAGGAGTTGTGGTCGGAGATGGAGACGAGCTTGGTTCCCCAGAGAGGAGGAGTGGTATGACACTGGACTCACTGTATGTAAAAGAGACAAAAGCAATCAGCCGTACCAAGGGTTCGCTGCTGGTTGCGGAGAGTATTCCGGGTGTACAGTTTAATGAGATGGTTGATGTGAGGCTTGCCAGTGGTGAGATAAGGCGCGGTCAGGCGATAGATATCAGCAAAAAAGTGACCATTATTCAGGTCTTTGGCGGCGTCAGTGAGGTAGACCTGGTGGCAAGCCGGGTGAGGTGTAAAGGGGAGACCCTGAAGCTGCCGGTAGCCAAGGATATCCTGGGCAGGATATTCAACGGCTCAGGCGACCCGATAGACGGTGGGCCGGCGATAATCCCCGAGGACTATCTCGATGTTAACGGCGGGCTGGTCAATCCGGCCGGCCGTGAGCCTCCCGCCGAATTTATTGAGACCGGCATCTCAGCGATAGACGGCCTCAACGCTCTAGTCAGGGGACAGAAGCTACCCATATTCAGCGGCTCCGGGCTGCCCCACAACCGAATCGTGGCGCAGATAATCAGGCAGGCTTCCGTTAAGAAGACGGAGGAGCAGTTTGCCATTGTTTTCGGTGCCATTGGCATCAGCTATGATGATGCCGACTTTTTTATGCAGAACCTTGAGCAGACCGGCGCCCGGGAGAAAACGGTAGCCTTCATTAACACCGCCTCTGACCCGGTTATCGAGCGGATATCAACCCCGAAGTTGGCACTAACCGCCGCTGAGTACTTGGCCTGGAAGGAGGGTATGCATGTGCTGGTTATCATTACCGATATCACCAACTATTGTGAAGCACTACGCGAGCTCTCCGCAATGCGTGAGGAGATACCGTCAAGGAGGGGCTATCCGGGGTATATGTATACCGACCTGGCCACGATGTATGAAAGAGCAGGCCGGATTACGGGTAAGGAAGGGTCGGTGACCGTAATGCCCATTCTAACCATGCCTGACGATGATATCACGCACCCTATCCCCGACCTGACCGGCTATATCACGGAGGGGCAGATTGTCCTTTCCCGGGATCTGGAAAGAAAGGGGGTATACCCGCCGATTGATGTCTTCCTCTCCCTGTCACGGATGATGAAAGAGGGAATCGGGGCTGGTAAGACCAGGGATGACCATAATAACGTCTTTATGCAGCTCTATGCCGCTTACGCCGAAGGGTGTAACCTAAGGGAAATATCGACCATCATCGGTGCTGAGGCACTGGGGGAAAGGGATAGGGTATACCTGAACATTGCCGACCGGTTCGAGAAGGAGTTTATCTCACAGGGAGAGGTGACGAAAAGGATGGTGGAGGACACCTTGGATATAGGCTGGGCTCTATTCTCAGCCCTGCCTGAAGAAGACCTGAAACTGATTGGTGAGGAGCTGATTAAGAAGTATCTCCCCAAGTACGCCAGAGAGACATAGCGGCATCGGAATAGCATCAGGCAGCCAGGAAATGTCTTCCCGGTTGCCCGGGAGAGGTCTAGAGATAGAAAAATGTCACAGCTTATTAAAGTAACCAGACCGACCAAGATTGAGCTGATTAAGCTACGACGCCGGCTTACCCTGGCTTCCAAAATCCAGAAGCTCATCAAGGACAGGGTATCAATACTGGTCATGGAATTCCTGCAGATAGCCGGACAGACAGTAGAGGTGAAGAGGGGCCTGCTCGATGATTTCTCCGCTCTGTATAAGGCGCTATCGCTGGCTGCCGGCTATCACGGTTATATTGCTCTGGAGAAGGAGTTCACCGCCAGCGAGGGCGGTCTGGAGATTGCTGCTGGCTTAAGAAATATAGGTGGGGTGAAAATCCCCGCTTTTGAACTGAAGAAGACCAAACAGGCACTCAGGGGCTACAGTCTGATTGATACCTCTTCCTGGTTGGACCGAACTGCTGAGCTATCGGAAAAGTGTCTGGAGGCTATCGTCGAGTTGGCTGAACTGCAGAGGAGTATGGCAAAGCTGGGTATGGAGATAAATCGGACGAAGAGGATAGTAAATGCACTGGAATATTTGATAATCCCCGGCTTGCAGGCGACGATAAAATACCTGAATATGAAGTTTGAAGAGAGGGATAGAGAGGAGAAGTCACGGTTAAAACGGGTAAAGGTACTGCTCGAGCGAAAATAAGCGGATGAGTGGCGAGTTACCTTACGACAGGGTGCTTCGGGAATACTTAACGGGTGAACTGAGAGTACTGAATGCCCACCTGCCCGGTAAGCAAAAGTCGCTTGCCGATTTGTGGGATGAGGAATACCCTCACGTATTATGTAATGACGGCAGCGTCCACCTCTTCAAGCAGAAGGAACTAAGATATCTGGCCAGTTTAATAGATAGTGATGAACAGAAGGCATTAATGTTGCCGATACTTATCGAAGTGAATACCGGTCGAGGTGAAATGGCGGTACTATGCCCCGGAGTGGTGGGGGAGAAGGTGATACAAAAGGTCCTTGATATGCCGCTGGATGTGAGGGGAGAAAGGATCACGCTATATAGACCGCAGTTAGCCCTGGTACGGAAACGGCTGAAAACAACAACGCAATATGTCTTCTCCGCTCAGCTTTAGGGTTGTATCTTTCTATTGATGCTGGTGTAGGGAAAAAATACCAGGCAAGCTGGCTATTTTAGCTATTGAACTCGCTGTCCAATATTGGTACGATATAATTGGAAGTTAGGCGGGATATAGAATCGGGCCCCTGTAGCTCAGTGGATAGAGCGCCAGCCTCCGGAGCTGGATGCGAGCGTTCGAGTCGCTCCAGGGGCATTTTTACGGCAATTTTAGGAGGCTTTTCGGTGACGAATACGACGGGACTTGTTGAGATTAGATGGCACGGTCGAGGCGGTCAGGGAGCGGTTACCTCTGCTGAACTACTGGCACAGGCGGCGATAAATGAGGGTAAGTATGCCCAGGCCTTTCCCGCCTTTGGTGCGGAGAGAAGGGGTGCCCCAGTGGTGGCCTTTGTCAGGATAGACAATGATAAGCCGGTACGGGTAAGGGCTGAAATTGAAGAACCTGATATCGTGGTGGTGTTGGCTGCAAATTTGCTGCGTGTCGTCGATGTCAGTTCTGGTCTTAAGGCTAACGGCATACTGGTGCTTAATACCCCGAAGACAGCGGATGAGATTGTAAAGGAGTTTAACTTTAAGTGGGCACTGGCAACGGTTGATGCAACCAGGATTGCCCGGGAGATGCTGGGGGTGCCTATTGTCAATACCGCTATGGTCGGAGCCTTGCTGAAAGCTGCCGAGGTTACTAAACTGGAGTCCTTGATAGAGCCGCTAAGGCACCGCTTCGGTCGTCTGGCAGACAAGAATATCAATGCGATGCAGAGGGCATATGAGGGAACTACAGTAAGGGGGCAAGAGTAATTGACTGAATCAGAAGGTAAGCCAACCTGGCAGCAGATAGAGATTGGCGCAATAATCACGGAACCAGGGAGTGCCCGCCAGTATCAGACCGGTGACTGGAGGACGCAGCGTCCGACCTATGAACACGAGAGATGTATCAAGTGCGGTCTCTGCTCCATCTATTGTCCTGAGGGGTGTATTGGGCCAAATGAAGAGGGGTATTTTGAGGCTGACCTGTTTTATTGTAAGGGGTGCGGCATCTGTGCCCGAGAGTGTTGGACAAAAGCGATTACTATGGTAGAGGAGGAGTGATGACACAAAGGGTAGGTATAGAGGTCTCACGAGCTGTCGCCATCGCTGCCAAGTTGGCTAATGTTGATGTTATCGCGGCTTATCCGATTACCCCGCAGACCCATATTGTGGAAGACCTGTCTGAGATGGTGGCCAGTGGTGAACTGGATGCGGCCTATGTCCCGGTTGAATCGGAACACTCGGCAATGAGTTGCTGTCTCGGCTCAGCGGCGGTTGGGGCAAGAACATTTACCGCTACCTCCAGTCAGGGAATGGAGTTGATGCACGAAGTGCTCTACGTTGCCTCATCAATGCGCTTCCCCATCGTTATGGCGGTGGCCAATCGCGCCCTGTCGGCGCCGATAAGCATCTGGGGGGACCACTCCGATGTAATGTCCGTTCGTGATACCGGCTGGATTCAGATATTTGTCGCCAATGGGCAGGAAGCCTTTGATAATACGCTCTGTGCCTTCCGTATTGCCGAAGACCATAGAGCACTGCTTCCGGTTATGATACACATGGACGGGTTTCAACTGACTCATGTCATTGAGCCGATATACCTTGAGGATCAGAGTGATGTTGAAAAGTTCCTGCCACAGAATGAGTACCCACTGCCCCTGGACCCGGACAAGCCGGTAACGATGGGAGCTTTCGGGCCGCCGGATATCTACACCGAGATAAAAAAGGCGCAAGCTGTGGCCCTGACCTCCTCTAAAGAGGTAATTCTTGAGGCCTGGAAGGAGTTTGGCGACATCTTCGGGCGTTACTACTCCCCACTTCAGTGCTACCGTTGCGAAGAGGCCAAGGTGCTGCTACTGACTATGGGCAGCTTTAGTGAGACCGCCATGAGCGCAGTAGATGCTATGCGTGAGGATGGTCACGCAGTGGGACTGATAAATCTCACCCTATGGCGCCCCTTCCCCTTTACTGAAATTCGCCAGGCGGTTAAGGATGCCGACGTTCTTGTGGTATTCGATAGGGCACTCTCCTTCGGCGGGCCCGGTGGACCGGTCTGCTCCGAGGTCAGGTCAGCCTTATATGACCTGAACAAGAGGCCCAAGGTAGTCGGTTTTGTCGGTGGTCTAGGAGGCAGGGTGGTCTCAATCGCAGGGTTCAAAGAGATAATCGAGCGGGGGACTAAGATCGCCAAGGAAGGAAGTGATCAGGAGTTTGAAATGTTTGGGGTGAGGGAATAATGGAGAAATACGCTGTTTTTGTTCCCAGGTTAATAAACAAAAAGGAAAACTTTGCCCCCGGGCACCGTGCCTGTGTTGGTTGTGCTGAGGCCCTGGCGGTAAGGCAATCCTTCAAGGCATTGGGAAGAGATGTAATTGTTGTTAATGCCACCGGCTGCATGGAGGTGATTTCGACACCGCTGCCCGATACATCCTGGTGTTTACCCTGGATTCATACCCTGTTTGAGAATGCGGCTGCCACGGCTTCAGGCGTAGAATCCGGCTTAAAGGCTATGGTGAGAAAGGGCAAACGCCCGGCGAAAAAGATAAGCGTGGTAGCTATCGGTGGTGATGGTGCTACCAGTGACATCGGGCTTGGGGCACTCTCCGGCGCTCTGGAAAGATATCACGATTTTCTCTATATTTGCTTTGATAATGAGGCCTATATGAATACCGGGATACAGAGGTCTTCAGCCACCCCCTATGGTGCCTCGACGACTACCGCCCCGGCCGGTAAGAAGAGTATCGGGCAGGCCACCTGGAAAAAGGATATGCCCGGTATTGCCGTGGCCCATAATATCCCCTATGTTGCTACCGCTTGTCCCAGCTACCCCTTTGATTTAATGGATAAGGTGAGAAAGGGGGCGCTTACCCCCGGCCCGGCCTATGTTCATATCCTATCGGTCTGCCCTACCGGCTGGAGAATTCCTCCCGATTTAGCCATCAGGGTAGGCCGTCTGGCCGTAGAAACAGGAGTGTTTCCCCTCTACGAGGTTGAGAACAGCAACTATAAAATAACTATGGATGTACCCCGGTTGAGGCCAGTCCAGGACTATCTGAAAATACAGGGAAGGTTCCGCCATCTGTCCGAGGACACCATTAAGGAGATTCAGGACAGGGTGAGTAAGGAATACGCCAAGCTCAAGGAGAAGGCAGAATGCATGCAGAAACGGGACAGCTAGAAAAGAAGGTGGCATTAGTATTAGATAAATATCAGCATGACAAGGGTATGCTGGTATCTATCCTGCAGGATATTCAGGAAGAGTTTAATTACCTGCCTAGAGAGTCCCTCGAGCAGGTCAGTAAGACCTTGGATATTCCGTTCAGTCAGCTCTACAGTGTTACTACGTTTTTCAAGGCTCTACGCTTAACGCCCAGGGGACGTCACCTGATTAATGTCTGCATGGGCACCGCCTGCCATGTCCGCGGAGCGGTCAAGGTCCTGGAGTCAACGGAGCGTGAACTGGGCATTAAATCCGGGGAGACCACTGATGGCCTTGAGTTTACCCTGGAGACGGTCAACTGCGTCGGGGCCTGTGCCTTAGGACCGGTAGTGATCATTGATGGGGAATACCACGGGCAGATGAAGACGGAAAAGGTCAAAGATATGATTAAGGAATATTCTTGATGAGAAGGGGGCAGCTATTGGACAGACTAAGCTCTCCTGCGGGGCTGGAAAAGGTAAGGGAATCAATAGTTAGCAAAAGGGATACTGATAAACCCTGTATTACAATATGCAGCGGGACCGGGTGTCACGCCTTTGGCTGTGAAAAGGTATCCGAGGCTTTCCAAAAAGAGATTAAGCGGCTGGGGCTGGAGGACAGGGTGGATGTCAAGACTACCGGTTGTCACGGCTTCTGCGAAAGGGGTCCGCTGGTCGTCATTCGGCCGAAGGATATCTTCTATCAGCGGGTAAGCGCCGGTGATGTCTCTGAGATAATCTCGGAGACCGTCCTTAAGGACAATATCATCGACAGGCTGCTCTACACCGACCCTAACACTGGCGAAAAGGTCGTCCATGAGCATGAAGTGCCGTTCTATGCCCGACAGAAACGGTCTGTCTTCGGTAATAACGGCTATATCGACCCCACAATAATCGAGGACTACCTGGCCGTGGGTGGCTACTCCGCCCTGGGCAAGGTACTTTCCGGGATAAAGCCCGAGGCGGTAATTGAGGAAGTGAAGAAGTCGGGCTTAAGGGGACGCGGCGGCGGCGGCTTTCCCACTGGTGTTAAGTGGGAGTCCTGCCGTAATGCCCCGTCATCGGATGGCGTTCGTTATATCATCTGTAACGCTGATGAGGGTGACCCCGGCGCCTATATGGATAGGAGCCTTCTTGAGGGTAACCCGCACAGTATCCTGGAGGGAATGTTAATCGGGGCCTATGCCATAGGTAGCCATGAGGGCTATGTCTATGTGCGCTATGAATACCCGCTGGCGGTGAAGAATATCCAGTTAGCCATTAAGCAAGCTGAAGAGTACGGGCTGCTCGGTAAGAATATCTTGGGCTCCGGTTTTGACTTCAGCGTCAGGATAAACCGGGGGGGTGGCGCCTTCATCTGCGGTGAGTCTTCAGCGCTGATGGCTTCGCTGGAGGGGAAAGTGGGGGAACCCAGGGCGAAGTATGTTCATACCGTTGAGAAGGGCTTGTGGGACAAGCCCACCACGTTAAACAATGTCGAAACCTGGGCAAATGTCCCGCTAATAATAAATCAGGGTGCTGATTGGTACACCAAAACAGGCACCGCTAACAGTAAGGGTACCAAGATATTCTCTCTGGTGGGCAAGGTCAACAACACCGGCCTGGTAGAGGTCCCGATGGGAATAACGCTTAAGGAAATCATCTATGATATCGGCGGTGGTATTCCCGAAGGTAAAAAGTTCAAGGCGGTACAGACTGGCGGTCCTTCCGGGGGGGTTATCCCGGATAGCTTAATCAATCTGCCGGTTGATTTTGACGAACTGACCGAGGCCGGTTCGATGATGGGCTCCGGCGGGATGATTGTAATGGATGAGGACAACTGTATGGTGGATATCGCCAAGTACTTTATCGGCTTCCTCGAAGGGGAGTCGTGCGGTAAGTGTGTCCCCTGTCGCGAGGGATTAAAGAGAATGCGGGAGATACTTGATGATATTAGCGAGGGCAGGGGCAAGGAAGGCGACATTGAGTTATTGGAACGTCTCTCCACGGTACTAAAAGATGGCGCTCTCTGTGCCCTGGGCGCAACAGCGCCCAATCCGGTCTTGAGCACCATCCGCTTTTTCCGGGACGAGTATGAGGCGCACATTAAGGAGAAGAGGTGCCCCGCTGGCGTCTGCAAGGAGTTGATTACCTATCAGATTATTGAGGAGAAGTGCCCGGGGTGTGGGCTCTGTGTCAAGGCCTGCCCGGCGGAGGCGATAACCTCCGGCGGCAAGAAGAAGCCGGTTATTTTGGACCAGGAGAAGTGCATCAAGTGCGGGGCCTGCTACGATGTCTGTAAGCTTGGTGCCGTAAAAGTAAGTTGAAGGTGTTATGAGGATGGTAAGACTGACTATTGACGAACGGGAATTTCAGGCGGAAGAGGGAAAAACAATCCTGGAAGTAGCTAGTGAAAACGGTATCTATATCCCAACCCTGTGTTACCATGAGGAGGTATCCCCTTATGGCGCCTGTCGTCTCTGTATGGTGGAGGTTACCCGGAACGGACGGACGAGGCTGGTAGCTTCCTGTCTCTATCCGGTGGCGGAAGGGCTTGTCGTCAGGACCGAATCACCAGAGGTTAGTAACATCCGCCGCACGGTGATTGAGCTGCTGCTGGCAAGGTGTCCTGACTTGGAGGAAATACATGATTTGGCTAAACAGCTGGGTGTTGATAAAACACCTTTCAAACTAGAGAACAAGAAATGTATTCTATGCGGATTATGTGTTAGGGCGTGTGAACAAGTTGTAGGTGTTAGTGCCATCAGCTTAGTCAATCGGGGTACCGATAGACAGGTAGCTTCACCCTTTTATGAATCCCCGGATGCTTGTATTGGTTGCGGGTCCTGTGCCTACATCTGTCCTGTAAATGCAATAAAGATAGATGATATTGGAGATACAAGAACTATAACTATGCCTAATCCCAAAATGCAGCCGACGGAGTTCAAGCTAAAGAAGTGTAGTAAGTGTGGTGAGTATTGGGCTCCCGAGAAGCAGTTAGAGTATATCGCCAAGAAAGCTGGGCTGGCTCCGGAAGCATTTGATGTCTGTCCCAACTGCAGGGACTGAAGCCCTGACCGGCACACCCGCTTGACCCTGAGCAGGTGGTCTGCTATATTTGTTCTCGGCAGCGGGGTGTGGCGCAGTCGGTAGCGCGCAGCGTTTGGGACGCTGAGGTCGGAGGTTCGAGTCCTCTCACCCCGACCATTCAAATCCCTGTCATTTGAAATAATGGCTTGCCCCCCTTTTCAAGGTTATCACTCTTATCAAACCCCGTATCATGTTTAGAGCAGGCACTTGCTGCCGGTATCTGCAATACCCGTCTCCGAATTTGTTGATA
>Ga0075115_10001186_pt1 | contig 12854 bp, 8 predicted proteins | sample AntAceMetag02UKH_FD_69785 | JGI IMG/M metagenome (GOLD analysis project Ga0075115, IMG submission 69785) | Saline lake microbial communities from Ace Lake, Antarctica - Antarctic Ace Lake Metagenome 02UKH | ecosystem: Environmental > Aquatic > Non-marine Saline and Alkaline > Saline | place... | reverse complement strand
GACACCTATTTTTTAGCTATGAATAGGTAGCAAAAAATAGGTGTCTGTCCCTATTAAAACTAGTTTTTAAAGTTTCTTACGATATGCGTTGTGCCAATATAATCGCTTCCGCGATCTCCTTCATCGGACGACGTGTATTCATCGCGAGCTTCTGTATCCTGCGAAAAGCATCGTCTTCCATATAACCTTGTGTCTTCATCAATATTCCTTTTGCCCGCTCCAATATCTTCCTGGAGGCGAGCTCTTCCTGTATAACCTTTGTCTTGACAAGAAGCTGAGAATTCTCAATAACTATCGCTGCCTGGTTAGCTACAGCGGTAAGCACCCCTATTTCAGATTTTGAAAAATTGTGCTGTTCTGATGTATAGAGGTTCAATACGCCTATTACCTTACCCTTTACCTTAAGAGGGACACACAGGAGGGAATGTAATCCTTCTTTTTTCGCGATATTCACATTATTGTAAATCGGGTCTTTCCTTACATCCTCTACTATTATATACTTACCTGTAAGTGCCGCTTTACCGGCAACGCCTTTGCCAAGCATCAGGCCGGGCTTTTTATTATACGCCTCACTGATAGACTGAGTAGCCTTTACAGTAAGGACCCCTGTTGCCTGATCAAGAAGCATGAGAGAGCAGATCTTAGAATTCATTACCTCCGCTGTAACCGTGACTATAAGTTTAAGTATATCCTCAAGATATAAGCTGGAAGCGATAGCCTCACTCACTTTCGCGAGCGTCTCTATCTGCCTCTTGTATGACGGTTTTTTTGATTTTACTTTAGTGACTTTTTTCATTGCCTTAATTAAAGTTTTACCTCCATCGCACGCGGCGGACAAGCAGGAACACATAATTCACAGGCGATACATTTTTCTATATCGAATATTACCTCCATGTTTTCCCTGTTTACATATAATGCCCCTGTAGGGCAAACCCCTACACAAACGCCGCATTGCGTACAACGCTTATCGTTTCTTCTAACATCCTTGCTTAATGTCTCAACCTTGATGCCCTGCTGCTGTAAAAATTTTATACCCTGGGCATAACCTTTATCGCAGCCACTCAGCTCAAGAACCATAAGCCCTTTCTCGTTGGGCGTGATCTTTGCCTGTAATATATTAAAAACCAGGTCGTAATCCTTCACCAGATGGTACGCTATGGGTTTATCTATAAGTTTATGCGGAAAATGTAAGACTATTCTCTTTTTCTTCATCTGCTTAACCTCCCTAAAGTATGCTTTAAAATCTATGTTAATTTATAGTACTTTTATGGTATATCATCATGCGAATCGCATCTTACATATAGTCCCAATATGATATACTCAATACGAATTATACACTGCTCATTATCAAATATCAACCAGTTTTACATCTCCCCATGCCCCTAGGGTATCACCCATAACTATCAGTATGCCATTAACCCCTCTTATCTGTTTTCCATGGCTTATCACTTTGTCAACATCATCTTTATTACTTATAATGTTGCAGAGGGCCGTAGCGGAACAATCCGCCAGTGCCACAGAGCGTGACAATACAACAACAGCATCTGCCTTACCAAAACTAAGGCTATGACCTACTGTAGCACTTGAGGTGCATATGCCACAAGGCGTAAGGCCCGGCTCAATCCTTATACCGATCTTGTTGGTAAATTTTGATCTCCCCGCGTATAACCCAGCTATACGCGCCTCTTTTGACGCTATAAATATGTCTCCGCCATTCTCAACAATAACCTGGGAACTAAATCTAAGAAGGTCCTTACCAACGCCTTCCGCTATCGCACCTGCAATCCCTGCCATTGGGCCAACATTACAACTCTTAGCCGCTTTTATCATTTTCTTAATAACTGACGGAGCCTTATTATCAGAGTCCGCGGGTGTCAATGTAGTTTCGAATCCCGGATATAAGTTAATATACCCCTCTATATCAGACCTTAATCTCTTAATAGAGTTTTCTGCCTCTTTAGTAAGATCTTTATCCGCCGAGATAAAAAGGTCTGTCTGTGAGATAGCTGCAGAAAAAGAGACTAAATCACACGATCCTGTATTATTTCTATAGGTACGCGGCTGGTATGTCATTGTTTATCATCATGCGCAAAAACTTTAACACAATACAAGCTTACTTAGGCTTACCCATGGTTATCTTTACATGATGCCTCTTATCGTCTCCAAAAGCAGGTATAAGGTTCGATTTTACCTTTTTGCCATCTACTACAACCTCCGCTATGCCTTGTGACACATAGCGGGGATTTACAACCTCGATAGTATAGTAAGCGTTACGAAACGCCCTCTTTACCTTGAATAGCTTCCACCTGTTAGGTATGCAAGGTGAAATAAGAAGCCCTTCATGCGTAGGTTTTATGCCTAATATCTCCTCAGTCATTACCTTGAACATCCAATAACCATTACGGTTGTACCATGACTCTCTAGCGCGTCCGCTTGCATGCGAATCAGGGCCATCTACATACGCGCAAGATACAAACGGTTCCAACTTATATATATCAGACTTATGGGACCTATCAACAGGATCCAGCTTAGCATATATGCTCCATGCCTTTTGGGCGCGTCCAAGCTTTGCCTCAGCCCATATGGCCCAGCAAGCTGATTCAACACTTATGCCTGAATTCTCCATCACACCATTAGGCAACCTACTCATGGTACCTATCTCATCTCTAGGCTCGGAGAATGATGGCGATATTACAATAGGCCCATGCTCCTTGTAGAGATCCTCTCCTACCTTGTCCATAAGAGCTGTAGCCTGATCTGTGTCACAGAGGTCTGAAAGAATAGCCCAAACCTGTGTATCCAGAAAAAGCTGGGCGTACTTGCCCTTAGATACACCAACCCCCTTGTCGGCATGTGATAGCGAACCTATAAATCTGTCATTATCCAATGCTGTTTTTAAAACTTTTTCTCTTAGCTTTTTTAGCCTGTTGTCGTAATCCGCAACAGCCTCTTTATCATTCTTTAGACCGCAGACAATAATAAACTCTGAAAGCAGATATATTAAAAACTGGGCAAGCCATACAGATTCACCCTTAACATCATTAACCATGCCATCAAGCCTCTCAATATGATCTCCTGCAGATAAAGGCGGGAGCCCTTTCTTGCCTATTGAATTAAAGACCCTGTCAATAGCTTGTTTGCAATGTATAAAAAGACTTTTCTTAGCAGCATCTTGGAATTTCACCTCTTCATCAAGAATCGCGGTATCATAAGTCTCCTTAAGATACGCACACAATGAATAAACAAGCCATAAAGGAGCCTCAAGAGATTCTGCTCTTAGGCCCTTGCCGCTTTTAGGGCACCATTTGTTAATTACAGAACCATCCTCAAACTGCTTCTCCGCAGCATCAAGTATAAACTGGCGGTGGTGTTTAGGATTTATTGAAAGCAGAATAAGCCCGTTTACAAGGTAATCCTTAAAACTTACCTTGCCATCAGGCTGATAACATGAGCCAAAAGACGCCAAACCCGCTGACATCGCCTGATAACGAAACCATTTATTAGTCAGTATATTCGCACCCTCATCAGGAGTAGTTATTTGAAAGTTGCCCAGCCTGATAGTCCATCGGTGTCCTGTCCTTGAAAACTCTTCTTCCGCAACTTTTACATTTTTGTATTTTTTTATGATTTTTTGCGCGTCCTTCTGCTCGCTACATTTTCCAACTGTAAAAAGCAACTCTTTCTCGCCATTTGGCGGGAGCTCTAGCTCAACCTGCAAGGCTGCCACAGGATCATTGTACCTACCTTGCTCCTCAAAACACATACCCTTTTCTACGCATCTGGGATTAGAGACATCGCGGTACGCACCTAAAAACGCGTCTCTACCACATGTAAAAGTCTGTACCTTATGATTCACAGAGTGAAACGCATATTCATTATCCGGTGTTTTTGCGAATATCGCTGAGAGATCCTCATCGTATTCTGTATTCACGAATAGCTTGTTATACTCCCTGTTGTCTGAGGGCGATAGAAAATCCCATTCCAAATAGCTAAAAACGCTTAAAAATCTTGGCTCATCTGTCGTATTTTTTATGCGCATCTGCCATACCTCTACAGGCTCATCTGCCCCAACATAATAGATAAGACTTGAGATTATACCATTATATTTTGAACTTATATTTGTATAACCTATACCGTGCCTTACCTCATAAAATTCAGGCGTCTTACATACAGGCTTCCATGTAGCGGACCAGTAGTCCTGGGTCTGATTGTCTCTTATATAGATAAATTTACCTGAATTTTCGCTATTATTATCCTGGTTCCATCTTGTAATCCTGTTACCGACTCCACCCTGAAAACTCATACCGCAGCCTGATTGTGATATAATCATACCGTAATCCCCGTTGGTAAGGATATTCGACCATGGGGATGGAGTCTCAGGAGTATTTATTACAAATTCAGAGCCATCATACAAAAAGAAACCATATCGCGTCCTAAATATCTCCTTTATCCTGCCTAAAGGCAACAACAATTTTGCCATCGGCGTTGCTTTTTTCGCAGGCCTTGCTTTCTTTGAAACCGCTTTAGGCTTTATTTTTTTAGCAGGTTTTGCTTTCTTCGCAACCGCTTTTGGGCTTGCTTTTTTAGCCTTAACCGCCTTCTTCTGTATCGGTCTTTTCTTTACTGATTTATTTTTTATTTTTTTCTTCTCCGCCATATCTTCTCCTATAACATCGGTTTTAAAACTACACAATAATGTTTACCAGCCTTTTTGGCACTATTATAATCTTTTTAATATCCTTCTCTCCTATCCATGTGTTGGCCTTATCATCAGCCAGAACCACTTCTCTTATTTTTTCCTCAGAAGCGTCCGCTGCAACCGATATTCTTGAACGAAGCTTATTATTTACCATGACAGGCAGTGTCAATGTATCTTCTCTTGCCTTAGACTTATCATACTCAGGCCAGGCACAGTTAAATATACTGGAAGTCTGCCCAAGTTTCTGCCAGAGCTCCTCTGCCACATGCGGAACAAAAGGGGCTAATAGAATAACAGCTGTCTTAGCAGCCTCCTTTATGGAAATAGAATCTTCTTTATCAAGGCACAGATAAGCGGCATTGACAAGCTCCATCACTGAGCTTATAGCTGTGTTAAATTTAAAATCTCCTTCAATATCCCTTGTAACTTTTTCTATTGTTTTATGGATCTTGCGTTCAAGAGACCTGTCACTCTTACCCTGGCCCTTTGGATTAAGATCTTTGGATACCTTATCTACTAACCTCCAAAGCCTGCCTAAAAAACGATAAGAACCTTCGACCGCTCTATCATTCCATTCAGCGTCTTTTTCCGGAGGGCCTATAAATAAGGTGTAAAGGCGTATAGTATCTGTCCCGTATTTTTTTATAAGCGCGTCAGGAGATACAACATTACCTTTTGATTTTGACATTTTAGCGCCATTTTTTATGATCATGCCCTGCGTAAAAAGGGCCTTAAACGGTTCGTTGAAATCCAAATAATCCATGTCTGACAATACCTTGGTAATAAATCTGGAGTATAAAAGATGAAGTATGGCATGCTCAACACCGCCTATATACTGATCAACCGGAAGCCACTTACTTACAAGTGCCTTATCAAATGGCTTATCGTTATCCTTCGGAGAAAGATAACGCAGATAATACCAGCTTGAATCTACAAACGTATCCATGGTATCTGTCTCTCTCCTGGCATCTCCATTACACTTAGGGCACTTTGTGCTAACAAAGGCCTTTGAACCTGCCAATGGAGATTCTCCGGAAGACGCTGCCTGCTGGCTTGCACCCATGCTATCTTTACTGGAAAAGGTAACATCATCCGGCAACAAGACAGGAAGCTCTCTCTCTGGAACAGGGACAGCGCCACACTTATCGCAATATACTATAGGTATTGGGGCACCCCAATAACGCTGCCTTGATATCAACCAATCACGAAGCTTAAAATGAACAGACCTTTTACCGATTTCTTTCTCCTGCATCCAGTCAGCTATCTTTTCCATAGCCAATCTATTATTGAGCCCGTCAAAATCCTTGGAATTTATCATAACACCATCTTCAATATAGGCGCTCTTCATATCAGATGCGCTGATATGTCCTCTTGGGTCATCAATAACAACCTCTATATCAAGTTTATACTTCTTAGCGAATTCAAAATCTCTATCGTCATGCGCTGGAACAGCCATAACAGCGCCTGTTCCATATTCCATTAGGACGTAGTTTGCTATCCACAAAGGTATCTTTCGCCCATTGACGGGGTTGATAACGTATCTACCTGTAAAGATGCCTTCTTTCTCCGCCTCTGCTGACTGGCGTACAATTTTTTCTTCCTGCCTTACCTTTGCTACAAAAGATAGTATCTTATCCTTCTCAGGATTATTTTCAATAAGCTTACCTATCAAAGAGTGCTCTGGCGCGAGTACCATATATGTAGCTCCAAAGATTGTATCCACCCTTGTTGTATAACAGGTCAGTTTTATATCATCGCCTTCTACAGGAAAATCTATATTAACACCAGTGCTCTTACCTATCCAGTTGGACTGCATCGTCTTGACCCTGTCAGGCCAATCTTTTAAATTATCTATATCATCTAAAAGCCTCTGCGCGTAGTCTGTAATCTTAAAAAACCACTGCTCGAGATCCTTTTCAATAACCTTGGCCTCACAGCGTTCACAGGAACCATCTACAACCTGCTCATTCGCCAGTACCGTCTTACAGGATGGGCACCAATTTACAGCCGCTTTCTTCTTATAAGCAAGGCCCTTTTCAAACAATTTAAGAAATATCCATTGGGTCCATTTATAATAATCAGGCATACACGAAGTAACCTCTCGCGACCAATCATACCCTATCCCCCATTGCGATAGCTGTTTTTTCATTGCACTAATGTTATCAAGAGTAGATTCCTTTGGATGGAGCCCGTTTTTTATAGCCGCATTTTCCGCAGGCAGGCCAAAAGCGTCCCACCCCATAGGCGAGAGAAGATTATAACCTTTCATCATCTTATAGCGCACAAGGGCATCACCTATAATATAGTTTCTGCCATGCCCGACATGGAGCTTGCCTGATGGATATGGAAACATCACAAGGCAATAATACTTCTCCTTATCACTATTCGGATCCATATTAAAAAGCTTGGCATCATCCCAATATTTTTGCCACTTCTTTTCTATTAAATCAAACTGGTAAAGTTTATCGCTCATTTTTCTTACACGTACCTGCACTTAAGCAGGCCAACCTCCTTACAGTCTTTATATTTTTAAGATCGTCCTCTATGTTATCTTTTGGTGTTTCCATAATAAATGGCAGGGCCTTAAGCTTAGGGTGATTTAATATTCTTCTCATGCCCTCTTTGCCTATCATGCCCTTGCCTATATGCTCATGTCTATCTACTTTTGAGCCAAGGCCTTTCTTCGCGTCATTTAGATGAATGGCCCTTAGATAGCTTAACCCTACCTTGTTCTCAAACTCCTTAATAGTCTGATCCAGCCCATTTGCGCTCTTAATATCATAGCCTGCGGCATATAAGTGGCACGTATCCCAACAGACACCTACTCTTTTGCTTTTTACATTATTGAGTATATATTCAAGGTGCTTGAATTTACCGCCTAATGATGTTCCGGCCCCGGCGCATGTCTCCAGGAGTATCATCGTTTTTGGCCTTGCCTTTTTTATGACCTCGCTAAGCCCCTGGCAAAATCTATTTAAACCCGCTTCCTCACCTGAACCTGTATGAGATCCTAAATGCGTAACAAAATACTCTGCACCGAGAGCGTCTGTTCTTTTAATGTCCTCGATGTATGATGCTATGGATATCTTCCAAAGCTCATTCTTAGGGCTTGCTAAATTTATAAGATATGGTATATGAACTAAAACAGGATAAATATTATACTGCGATCTCTTATTCCTGAAACTCCTAACCTCTTGGGCAACAAGTGGTTTTATCTTCCAGGCTCTTGGATTTCTGGAAAATATCTGAATAGTTTCGCATCCTAATGCCACAGCCCTGTCTATCACTTCGTCTATCCTGCCTGCTATCGAAACATGTACCCCTATGCGCATATATTAGTTCTACGTTGTATGTTGACAATATATAATTATGATGCTATAATTCCGTTACACTTTAATTTCTTGGGGCTGTAGCTCAGTTGGAAGAGCACTTGCATGGCATGCAAGGGGTCAGGGGTTCGAGCCCCCTCAGCTCCACCATACCTTATAATAGAACAATCATCTCAGTTATTTGTATAGAAATACAGATATGTATAAGTATATTAAGATATAAGAGATAAAAAGTCAAGCGATAAGACCCTGTTCTCTGAAAAAATATAGTTTTTTTTATGTAACTTCTTTATTTTCAATGTATTACATCAAATATACGTAAAATATCACAATATTTGCATAAAATAATGTCTTCATGCTAACATTAATAAATATGTTGACTTATAGAAATAGTAAAGATAGAATGTTATTTGTTTAGTATAAAGCCGAGATGGCGGAACTGGCAGACGCGGCGGCCTCAAAAGCCGTTAATCGCAAGATTGTGTGGGTTCAACTCCCACTCTCGGCACCAAGTCATAATGGGACGCATTAAGGAGGTAAATAATGAAGAAAAAAGTATTAGGTCTTGTAGGGGCTCTTGAGATAGAACTTAAAGGCACTGATGAGGTAGCGTTACTTCAACTGACAGGTCAGATTGATAGCTATACCGCGGAAGAGATTACCAAGATTATTAGCGCACATATGAACAATAGTAGTTTTAAGGTAATCGTGGACCTCACAGGCATTGATTATCTAGATAGCGCCGGACTTAGCTCGTTGATAAATGCTAAGACGAAGCTATCCAAAAGTGGCGGAGACCTCAGGCTTGTAGGATTAAAAGGAAAAGCAAAAAATGTCTTTGATCTAGCCGGCTTTACCCCTCTCTTTAGCAACTTTGACAGCCATGAAGAGGCATTCGAAGGGTTTTAACCACCTCCATCTGTTCATATTTTTTTCACTGACCCCAAAGACCGAACAAAGAGCGAAACAGTTTCCAAATCAATCGGGACACTGTTTTAAAATTATGAAGGAAACTGTTTCTATTCCAATAAGGACAGTGGATACCCACTGTCCTTATTAATTTAGTAACTGTTTCCCGAACAATTTGGAAACTGTTTCGGTTCTCTTGATTAATACTTTTAGAATTTTACACGAGTACCTACCATCACCTGCCTACCGGGAAGAATATTGCCCCTAACATCCCAATAGGCTGAATCAAACCAATTATCTATTATTAGAAACAGACTGCTATATTGATTTAGCTTATAATTAAAGGTAGACCCCATTATCAGATAGCTACTGTATCCTTTTCTGTTTTTATACAATAATCTTACGCTCTGGGTGCCAAAAGGCAACAGGATATCTACTTGCGAAGATACCTTATGGTCAGGCTGATTTAAGGCATATTTTGAAATATAATCCTGATTTTTCTCTATATCCGAATCTATATAAGCATAGCCTCCTTTAATGTGCAGCCATTCACATGGCTTGATATCCAGGCGTGCCTCCAGGCCCTCTGTCTTAACCTTCGCAATATTTGCTGCCTGGTAAAAATCTGCGTTTACATCTTCCTTGACCCAGTCAATAAGGTTATCTGAATCACGCCTGAAGATAGTGCAGCTTATCTTAATATCTTCATTATTATTGAGCAGTAAGTCCGCCCCCACCTCATAATTAAGGGCCCTTTCAGGTGAAAGGTGCTTATTTCCCCTATTCGAAGGGCTATCATAAAAAAGTTCCGTATAGTTGGGTGGCCTTGCTGACTTCGCGGCTACTGATCTGAATCTTAGATATTGAACCGGGCTGACATAAATACCGGCTTGCGGAAGAATCTCTGTGCTATAGTCCGAATAATCATCGATACGAATTGATACGTCATACCCAAATGAAATATTCTTATGGTTTTTTAGCACTACAGAATACGAGTTCCTACCTCGGGAATCTTTTCCTAGCCTGGTGCTGTTAATACTCTGCCTATTTATATCAACTGATGCCTTAAGAGATCCAAAGAGGTCAATATCCATCTCCGCCTCTGTCTGCAACCCTTCTACAATTGTCTTATGATGATTCAGATAATAATCCGGGTCCTCGATATCAAGCATATATTTATCGTGGTGCCTTCTATGGTATAACTTGGGACTTATCTTAAATCGATTTACACTTATCCGTGTATCCCAGTTTAGAAAAACCGTGTCGGTCCATTCCTTAGAATTATACGGGCCATAAAAATCAGCCGCGCCAAATTCCTTTTCACCATATCCCGCGAATAAATAACTCGATATCTTGTCTCCTTGTTCAAGAAGAGCCGAAGATGAAACAGAAAACTCTTTAAACTCTGTATCAAACCTCCATCCATCTGACGCCGATTCTTCTGCCGCAAAGTTTATACCGCCATTAGCCAATTTTCGTTCTAAATAGACCGAAAGCTCCCGAGTTGAATCTGTTCCATACATAAAAGAGGCCTCACACCCCGTACCAACAGGCTTAGCTGTAACAACATTAATAGCGCCGCCTATGGCTGCCTGGCTCCATATATCAGATGAGGGGCCTTGGGCCACCTCTATCTGCTTGATGGCGCATTTAGGCATAGCAAGATCGAGATTGTGGTGTGCTGTCTGTGGATCGTTCAGAGCAATGCCATTTATGGCTATTGTTGTCTGTTCATCGGTAGCGCCTCTTATGCTTAGGTCTGACTGTATGCCTAGGATTCCCCTGCGCGAGATATCTAGGCCCGCTTGCCTTTCAAGCAACTCTTCTATAGATAGCCCCGGATTTTGACGCGGCCTTAAGGTCACCATAGATTTTGTCAAGGTCTCATGCTCTTTAAAAGGCTCGTCCAAGGTAATAGTAATAGGATCCAGCTCTATATCACTGGCAAAGGCGGGGATTATGCCTAAGGCTAATAAAATATATAGGGAGAAAAAAACAGTGTTTAATAATTTTGATATAATTGAGAAAGGCCTCATTGCGGGTATTCTAATACATCGGGTGGGATATTGTCAACCCAAAAATATTTTAGAGTTGACAATCTATTTTATCTTCAATACCATTATAGTGATGTCATCATGTTGAGGCGCGTTTTTGCGAAATTTCATCAGCTCGTCATAGATGTCCTCTGTTATCTCTTTAGCAGATTTGGACTTATTTCTTGAAACAACGTCCTTTAGCCTCTCCTCATCAAACTCTTCCTTTTTCATATTCCGGGCCTCTGTCACTCCATCAGAATAAAGCACAAATACATCTCCGGAACTTATAGATATCTGATTTTTATGAAATTCAACACCATCCATTATCCCAAGCGCCATACCGCCTGTGGCTGTTATCAGCGTTGTCTCTTTATCTTTAGCAGCATATACTATCGGCAGATGGCCAGCATCTACTATTGAAAGTGTCGCGATCTTGTTATCGACTACAATATAAGTAAGCGTAACAAAAAGGCCTGATGTTGATTCTGTTGACATCTGGTCATTAAGAGTAGTAACCACCTTAAGCGGATCAGCCTCTGTCTTTGAATGAAACCTGAAGTTACTAACTGTCATTGCCATAAATAATGCCGCTGGTACGCCTTTTCCTGAAACATCGCCTACCATCAAGCCAAAACTCTTATCCGGATTCTCCACAAAATCATACAGGTCACCTCCTACTGATTTTGCCGCTACCATCTTTACCGCTATATCAAGGCGATCCTTTTCAGGCGGCACCTGTTTTAAAAAGCTCTGTTGTATCCTTTGAGCTATATCAAGATCTCTCTGCATCAGAACTCTCTTGTTCTGCTCTGTTATATACTGCTGAAACGTACAGAATATATATACGCCTGATATAAGAAGAAGCGGATAGAAAAGGTCTATCCAGATATTGAAGAAAGCAAATAACGCGAATGATACGGCGATAAAACCAAAGAATATACTAAGAGCCGCTAATATCTCAAGGGCAGGCCTTAATTTAGTCACTGCCAGCACAATTAGCGCGGAAAGTAAGAATAATATCAGCAGGTTAACAACAGGGTCAGCCCTTACGATAAAGCTTTTAACAAAGATGGTATTAAGGAGGTTCGCGTGCAGGCCAACCATGGGGTAGCGCTGTTGTAGCGGTATGGGGTTTAAATCATGCGTAGCCACCGCGGTAAGGCCTACAAGACATATCTTGCCCTTTAGTTCATTGAGATCCACGGCTGGGGGCTTTCCATTATTTAAATCACGATAAGATGTCAGGATATCAATAAATGAATAATGTTCAAACGCCTGCCCCCAATAACCCGCGTAATTTATCAGCATGCAACCGTGGGAATCTATAGGAACCCTAAGATCAGATTTTATCTGTAAATATTTATCTCGTTTTACACCAATATCCTTAATAGGAATGCCTAAGGAATCGCACAAGGCAAGAAATGATATATGAGGGATAACATCCTTATTGTAATCGATAAAGAGTGGCGACCTTCTTCTTTTTCCATCTATATCTGTTACAGCATTTATATGCCCCACCCCACGGGCAATATTTAGCAGCTCCGGCATCGGTTCTGATTCTATCTCAATCGCCTCCGGAAAGATTGTTTTTTGCCTTTTTTCAGAAAGTCGCAGTGCTACCGGCAGGTAAACTTTTTTACTCTTCTGAACAGACTCAATAAATATAGCATCCGAATCAGGATTACTCTTAGTGCTGAAAAGGATATCAAAGATAATAGATTCGACATCATAAGCGGTTAGGACGTCTATTAAAGCAGCGTGAAATTGCCTATCTATGGGCCACTGTCCTACCTTACTTAACGTATCTTCAGCTATTTCTATAATGATTATCTTATCTGTAACCTTCTGGGGAGGGCGCAACTTAAAACGCAGGTCCATTGT
>Ga0075115_10001169_pt1 | contig 12955 bp, 13 predicted proteins | sample AntAceMetag02UKH_FD_69785 | JGI IMG/M metagenome (GOLD analysis project Ga0075115, IMG submission 69785) | Saline lake microbial communities from Ace Lake, Antarctica - Antarctic Ace Lake Metagenome 02UKH | ecosystem: Environmental > Aquatic > Non-marine Saline and Alkaline > Saline | place... | reverse complement strand
CCCACGCTTGTAGGCACTGCTATGACTGGTTTATCTGTCAATCCAGCCACTACGCTCGCAAGGGCGCCCTCCATGCCTGCCACCACTATGATTACATTTGCAGCGGAGATATTGGGGAGATTGTCAAATAATCTGTGTATGCCTGCCACGCCCACGTCATAAATCGCCTTTACCCTGTTTCCCATGACCTCGAGCGTCAACCTCGCCTCTTCAGCAACAGGTATATCTGCGGTCCCTGCTGTAAGTATCAAGACTGTTTTTTTATTTTTCGGCGCTGCTTTCTTTGTATATATGATCCTGGCGAGGTCGTCATATTTCAGCTGTTGATAATATTTTTTAAGATACTGATACAGAGGCTTATCAGCTCGGGTCAGGAAGGCACTGTCGTTCTTCTTAAGGATGTTATCGAGTATCTTTTTTACCTGCTGCTGGCTTTTGCCCTGGCAGAAAACCACTTCGGCAAACCCTTTGCGAAGCAATCTGTGATGATCTACCCTGGCAAATTTAAGATTCTCATACGGGAGTGTTTTGAGCAGCTCATATGCCTGTTGCGGAGTGATCTTTTTACAGGAAAGGTCCTTGAGTAGTCTCTTTAGAGATTTTTTAGAAGTCATGCAGGCTCTACCTAAAGATAAAATAAAGAATTACCAGGATCGCAACAAATGAAAAAAGATAAAAATCATTAAAATAAAAAAAGTCTTTTATGTTATCAAGCGCGCCGGATGTCCCTTTTTTTACAAGCCTTCTCGGGATCTTGCGCCGGAACAAGTCCAGGTCGTCCACCCTGAACCGGGTATAGACCCCTCCTATCATGTAAGACGGGACCTTGCCGTTATCTGCCCTTTCTTGCAATTCGATCTCTTCAATGCCTAAATAATCCGCAGCTTCTTTAACAGTCAGAAACTTCTTCATATCACCCGTAACTTTACACTCCCGCCTAAGGCGGGTGTAAAGTTATCTCGATTTCTCCTTAGCGATCCACTCATCGACAACGGACCTGTCAAATCTCCACTCAGAACCTTCTTTATACGCCGGGATCCTTCCAGACTTTGCCCAGTCCAGAATATTAGACAACTCGACCTCTAAATACTTTGCCAATTCCTGCGCGCTAAACCCTTTGGCCCTGGAACCGACCTGGCCCAGCATCTGACACTTGCCCTGCAATACAGCACCTGACTCCATGCTCATGTCTGGAGTAGTCACATTGCCTACAATATGAGCTGTCGAAAGCAATTGCAGGCTTTTCTGCGCGGCAATATTCCCTGTGATCTTGCCGCCTACTATTATCTCTTCACCATTTATGTCTGCGTGCACTGATGCGTTTTCACTCACAGTAAGCGTGCCTTTTGTGTCGAGCTTCCCCTCAAAGTTCCCGTTTATCCTTAGATTCACCGGGTCTTTAAAAGCAAGTGTCCCTTGCATACTAGCATCTACATCAAGGATCTTCTGCTCATTCCTGTCTTTCTTTGCCATCACTACCCCCTTTCAGCAACACTCTATCTATTGGGAGTTTCCTCAATATATAGAGTGCGGCCAATACAATTACAGTCGTCACAACCGCGGCTACGTGAAAACCGCAGCCAGCAGCCATGCCTATACCAGACACTGTCCATAGACTGGCAGCTGTAGTAAGGCCAGTAACTGTTGAGCCTGAACGTACAATAGTCCCTGCCCCTAAAAATCCTATACCAGTTACTACGCCTGCAGCTATCCTGCCTGGATCCACTGGCGCCAGGCCTGCGTACACATCAAACACGTAAAGCGAAGTAAGCATAATAAGAGTCGAGCCTACGCTCACGAGTATGTGCGTCCTGAATCCTGCAATCCTCCTGTTATGCCTTTCTCTTTCAAATCCTACCAGCCCGCCCAGCGTAGCGCCCATTAACAACCGAAATATAATCTGTGTGTTTCCCAGCATATCACTCTCCTTCTCATGCCCCACCTTGGGTAGCTGCGTAGGCTACCACCTTGGGTAGCCTACGCAGCTACCCAAGGTGAAAGTGGTTACCTTAAACCTTCGCCGTGATGTCCAGCTTACTCCTTACCCCTTTATTATACAGTCTATAAGCAAGGCCTGCTACCATTGCGGCATTGTCTGAACAAAGCTGAAGCCTTGGAAAATATACCTTAAAATCTTTGAACATGGCCTGTCTTTTTATCATGTCCCTGAATCTGGAATTAGCGCTTACCCCGCCGCCCACTACAAGCGCCTTTAGTTTATATTTCTCAAGCGCCTTTAAGGAATTGCCTACAATGACCTTTAAAACCGCCTCCTGAAAACTCGCCACAATATCATTAACTTGTCTCTTGTCTCTTGTCTCTTGTCTCTTAACATGATACAAAACACCAGTTTTGATCCCGCTAAAGCTAAAGTTAAGCCCCCCATTCACAGGCTTGCAGGTAAACTTGATCGCTGCAGGGTCTCCGTCTTTCGCAAGCCTGTCGATCACAGGCCCGCCTGGATAGCCCAGGTCCAGGATCTTTGCCACCTTGTCATACGCCTCGCCCACTGCGTCATCCAATGTATCGCCAAGTGTAACAAAATCATCATAGTCCCTGACTATGCAAAGCCTTGTGTGCCCGCCTGATATCACCAGGCCAATAAAAGGAAATCCTGGCGCGCCATCCTGCATCAAGGCGGAATAAATATGCGCCTTTAAATGGTCCACTGCAATAAGATCCTTGCCAAGGCCGAACGCAAGAGACTTGGCAAATGAAATGCCTGAGAGTAGCGCTCCTACAAGGCCTGGGCCTTGCGTCACAGCCATTGCATCTATGCCTTCAATAGCCACCCCGGCTTTTTCCAAAGAACGAGCTACGACCTTGTCTATATTCTCTACATGATGCCGCGTTGCAATCTCAGGAACTACGCCGCCAAACTTCTTGTGATACCTGAGGCTTGACGAGATCACATTGGATAAGATCTTCCTGCCGTCCTCTACAACGCTCGCCGCTGTCTCATCACACGAAGTCTCAATTCCTAGTATTAACATATTCAGCTATAAGCTTTAAGCAGTATTCTTCGAGCGAGTCGAGAAGCTGCTAACTTTACACCCGCCTTAGGCGGGAATGTAAAGTTATTTTCTTTTGTATATCATTATCCCCTTCAGCACGTCCACTGCGCTGAGGATCTGATTATCGTATTTTGCCTTTTTTTCCTTTACAGCTGCAGCATCTTCTTTTTTCTTACCTTCTTCATCCTTACCCTCATCCAACAATTCATCAAGCATATCTTCTGATTTATCCTTTTCCAGCGCTTCTGGCCGCTCTTCATATTCTACTACAATATCCGGCTCTATGCCTTCCCCGTGTATTGAACGGCCGTTTGGCGTAAAATACTTACTCGTGGTCAATCTGACTGCAGAGCCGTCAGATAACGGCACCACTGTCTGAACAGAACCTTTTCCAAAACTCTTGGTGCCGAGTATTATACCCCTCTTATAGTCCTGGATAGCGCCTGCCACTATCTCAGAAGCAGACGCACTTCCGCCATTTATCAAAACCACCATTGGAAAATACAGGTGCTTATTTTTATTTTTGGATTTAAATACGATGTTCTGACTCTCGATGCGCCCCTTTGTCGAGACTACTACCTTATCCGCGTCTAAAAATCTATCTGAGACATCCACTGCAGAATCAAGCAGCCCCCCGGGGTTATTTCTTAAGTCCAGTATCAGGGCATTGAGACCCTCGTCTTCCAGCTCCCTGAGACTTTTTTCCAGATCCCTGCGCGTTTTTTCCTGAAATTCCGAAATCCTTATATATCCGATCCCAGGCTCTATAAATTCAGATTTTTTTATGCTCTCTAATTTTATTATTGACCTTATGATAGTGAAATCCAAAAGTTTTCTCTCGGATTCCCGCAGGACAGTCACGTCTACCTTTGTCCCTGGTCTTCCGCGCAGCCTCTTTACTGCCTCAATGAGCGTCAGGTCCCTTGTTATTTCCCCGTCGATCTTGACGATCTTGTCCATGGCCTTAAGGCCTACCTTATAGGCAGGCGTATCATCTATAGGCGATATAATAGTCAAGAGGTCGTCCTTTATCGTGATCTCTATACCTATGCCGCCGAATTCTCCTTCTGTCTCTACCTTCATCTCATTGTAAGTATCCGGATCCATGAATTGGCTGTAAGGGTCCAGGGCTGCCAGCATGCCCTTTAAAGCGCCATATATAAGAGTCTTTGACTCAGGCTCTTCAACATATTCTGACCGGATTATGCTGACAGCGTCTGAAAAAAGCTCTAATTGCTTGTAAAGATCATCGATTGAAGATGTCCTCTCTGCAAAACCAATATTAGATATCACGATCCCCACTGCAAAACTGACCAGCACTATAAATATAGCTATTTTTTTCTTCATGCCTCTCCCTTCTTACCACTCCCGGACCCGTCCGCCTTAGGCGGACGGGTCCGGGAGTGGTTCCCTGTACTTATCTCAACTTCTCCCTCAATATCTCATTCACCTTTTTCGGGTCTGCCTTGCCTTTTGTCTTTGCCATCACCTTTCCCATAAGCGCCATTATCGCGTTATCCCTGCCGTTCTTAAAATCACTGACGATCTTCTGGTTTTCCAGGATCACGCTGTCTATCGCCTTTTCTATCTCGCCTGTATCTGAGATCTGCTCCAGTCCCTTTTCTTTTACAAGGGCTTCGGGCGAGTTACCAGTCTTTATAATATCGATTAAAAGCGTCTTTGCGATCTTACCTGTAATAGCGGCTGCGTCTATCATAGTAAGCATACCTGTAAGATGCTCGACTTTCAAGCCTAACTCATTGATTGAAAGTTCTTGCTCTTTCATGTAAGCTGACACATCACCCATGAGCCAGTTGGCGATTATCTTTGGCTTATTATACGCGTTAACGCATTTTTCAAAATAATCTGCAAGCGCCTTATCACTCACCATAATAGCCGCGTCATAGTCAGAAAGCTTGTAATCTTTTATAAAGCGGTTTTTTCTGGGCTCCGGCAACTCGGGTATATGTTTTTTTATCTCTTCCAGGAGTTTCTTCTCAAAATCAAAAGGCACAAGGTCTGGCTCTGGAAAATATCTGTAGTCATGCGCTTCTTCCTTAGACCTCATGGATTCAGTCACGTCTTTTTCCGCATCATAGAGCCGGGTCTCCTGCACGATCCTCTGGCCGCTCTCCAGCATTTCTACCTGCCTGTCTATCTCGTATTGCAATGCCGCCTTTACCGCCTTGAATGAGTTCATGTTTTTTATTTCGGTCTTTGTGCCAAGCTCCTTAGCGCCATGTTTTCTAATGGAGATATTCGCGTCGCACCTGAGGCTTCCTTCTTCCATGTTGCAGTCAGACACATCAATGTATTCTAGTATGGATTTTAGAGCAGTAAGGTACGCGTGCGCCTCGCCAGGAGAACTCATATCTGGTTCGCTTACGATTTCAAGCAGCGGCGTGCCCGCACGATTAAAATCTATGAGCGAATGGTCTTTTTCATGAAAGAGCTTTCCTGTGTCCTCTTCCAGATGCACCCTGGTTATATTTATTATTTTTTCTTTTCCATCTATAGATATCGGGAGGTAGCCGTTATGAGACAATGGATTTCCAAGCTGGGAGATCTGATATGCCTTTGGCAGGTCTGGATAAAAATAATTTTTCCTGTCAAACCGTATCTTTGGCGCGATCTTGCAGTTCAGCGCGATCGCGACCTTTGCTGCCAAGTGCAATGCATCGCGGTTCAGGACAGGCAGAGACCCTGGGAATCCCAGGCACACAGGGCAGACTTGCGCATTAGGCGCTGCCCCAAAATTCGTAGAGCACCCGCAGAAGACCTTGCTCTTTGTCTTCAGCTGTAAGTGGACCTCTAATCCGATTACGGTTTCGTATGTCATATGTTTTGCATCTACCCAGGTTAAAAGATCAGCCTCTTCTTATGCCAATCCGTGGCCTGTTCGTAATTATACGCTATCCTCAGAATAGTCTCCTCATCAAATGCCTTGCCCAGTATCTGAAGCCCGACAGGTAGATTCGACTTTGTAAATCCGCATGGCACTGACACGCCTGGTATGCCGGCCAGATTTGCAGAGATTGTAAATATGTCGCAGAGATACATTGTAAGCGGGTCCTGAGTCTTCTCGCCTATCTTAAAAGCAGGCGTTGGCGATGTCGGGGTGATTATTGCGTCATATTTTTTGAATGCATCTTCAAAATCTTTCTTGATCAATGTCCTGACCTTGAGCGCCCTTAAATAATACGCGTCATAATAGCCGCTGGACAATGCAAATGTCCCAAGAAGGATCCTGCGTTTTGCCTCATCGCCAAATCCTTCGCCTCTTGTCTTTTTATGCATGTCGATTACGCCTTTGACCTGGCTTGCCCTTAGCCCATACTGCACTCCATCAAATCGCGCCAGGTTAGAGCTCGCCTCTGCTGTCGCGACCAGATAATAAACTGCCACTGCATATTCTGTATGCGGCAGGCTTATGTTTTCGCAGACCGCGCCTAGACTCTCGAGCTTTTTTATTGCATCCAGCACGGACTGCTTGATCTCTTTATCCATGCCCTCGATAAAATATTCCTTTGGGATGCCTAGCTTCAGGCCCTTTATATCTTTTTTTATCAATTTTGCATAATCAGGCACAGGCCTGTCAACAGAAGTAGAATCCATTGGGTCATGGCCTGATATCATCTTTAATAAAATCGCCGCGTCTTCCGTATCCTTTGTAAGCGTGCCTATCTGATCCAATGAAGACGCAAACGCTATAAGTCCGTATCGAGAGACCCTGCCATATGTTGGCTTCAGCCCAACCACTCCGCAAAGACCAGCAGGCTGCCTTACTGAACCACCTGTATCAGAGCCAAGCGCCCATATTGCGCTGTCTGCTGCTACGCACGCTGCTGAGCCACCACTAGACCCGCCAGGTATCCTCGTTAGATCCCATGGATTCTTTGTCGTGCCATAACAAGACGTCTCTGTGGATGAGCCGAATGCAAACTCGTCCATATTGGTCTTGCCCATGAGCACTGCATTTGCCTTAAGTAATTTTTCTATGACTGTTGCATTATAGGGAGGCCTGAATCCCTTCAGGATATTTGAAGAACATGTGGTGAGCTCATCCTTCACGCATATATTATCTTTAATAAAAACAGGTAGGCCTTTCTGCGCCTTAGCCCTTTCGAGCACCTTATCTCTATCAAAATTAACTACAGCATTGAGCGACTTATCTTTCTTATCTACGCTATCTATAATACTATTGCATATATCTAGGTGCGAGATATCCCCTTTATTCAATAACCCGATCAATTCATGCGCACTAAGTTTATTCAGTTCCATAGTCAATTTATTAACCTGGGTAGATGCGTAGGCTACCAACCTTGGTAGCCTACGCATCTACCCAGGGTTCCAACTCCTATTCTATTATCTTTCCGACTTTGAACAGGTTTTTCTCCCTGGCCGGCGCGTTCTTCATGACATCGTCGACAGGCAAAGACGGCTTTACCTTGTCCTCTCTATACACATTCTTCATCTCCAGGACATGGCTCGTAGGCTCCAGCTTAGACACATCCACCTTCTTGAGCTTATGCACATAGTCCAGGATCTTATCCAGCTGGCCAGTAAAATGCTCTATCTCTTTCTCGCTCAGCTCAATACGACCCAGCGCTGCTGTATACTTGACTGTATCCTTATTGATTGACATGGTTTAGATTAAAATAACATAGGTAGGAGAAAATGTCAATGGGAATTGAATTAGTTTTATTTTAACACAGGGATATCCCCTCGTCGAGCAAAACAATCCGCCTTAGGCGGATTAGGAGTTCTTTTCAGCTATATCGCCGGCTATGGGGAGCTTAAAAAACTCGCCCTGGTAGGCCTTTATCATTAAAAGGACCCATAGGACCAGGCTCAGCAAAGACAACAACCCGCCTATTACTACGCCTATTACAGGCAGCACCAAAAGCACGAGATTGGCTACAAAAAAGCTTCCGAATACTACTATGGACTGCATTGCATGAAACCTGACAAACTTATTCTTCTTTTCTACGAAATAAAAGACCAGCCCTGTTATGAAACCAAAAAAATAACACAAAAGCCCTGCAAGATTCGGTTGCATACCCAATGATGTCTCGCCTAGATTTTTCTTCTCATCAGCCATGATTTACCTCCCCCATTGTACAAACCCGCAATGCAATTTAATTGTCCGCCTTAGGCGGACGGGTTTGAAAGTCCATCGTTTATCCTTACAAATTCCTCTATAGACAATGTCTCAGGCCTGCGGCCTAGGTCTATGCCTATATCTTTAAGCCTGGCCTCAACTGCTTCTTTGTCGCCAAACGCGCTGTCTGATGACAGAGAGTTCAATAGCGTCTTTCTCCTTTTGCCAAAGCAAGTCCTTATTATTTTAAAGAGTTTGTCTTCATTAGTCAAGAAAAGACCTTTCTCGCGAATGCATACCTTGAGAAAACATGAATCCACCTTTGGGACTGGATAAAAACACTTGCGTGTGATATTGAATAATATCTCGGGCTCTGCGTAGAATTGAGTAAAGCATGATATTGAGCTATAGTCCTTTGTGCCAGGCCCTGCCACAAGCCTCTCGGCAAATTCCTTTTGCACTGTTATGAAAATAGACCCTATCGAAGGCCGATTGTCCAAAAGATACGTCAATATAGGGCTTGATATGTAATAAGGAAGATTGCCGACGACTTTCAGGCCGCGCATTTCTTTGAAATCATATTTAAGTATATCATCGCAGAACAGGTCCAGCTTAGCATACGAATGATTTTGAAGCAAAAAATTGCAGAGCCGCCTGTCTTTCTCGATGGCTATGACCTTGGTCGCCCATTTACAGAGTTCGCCTGTAAGAGCGCCCATGCCAGGCCCGATCTCAAGCATAGTGTCCTCTGTCTTGATATCGAGCGCATTGATTATCTTTCCCTGTATATTTCGGTCTATAAGAAAATTCTGCCCCAGGTATTTGCTGGGGCGGATATTGTATTCCTTGAGAACAGCCTTTACTTGTTTTATGCTAAGCACATCTTCACCGCCAGCCTTATCGCCCCTTTCATAGAACCAGGATCAGCAATGCCTTTGCCTGCTATGTCATACGCAGTGCCATGATCTGGTGAGGTGCGGATAAATGGAAGGCCCAGCGTGACATTGACCCCGCTGTGAAACGCCACCATCTTAAATGGGCCTAAGCCCTGATCATGATACATAGACACGACTGCATCCAGCTGGTAATTATATGCCTTATAAAAAGCAACATCTGAAGGCAGGGGGCCTGTAAGGCCGGGTATTCTTGATTTTAGCTTTTTAATAACCGGCTCTATTATGTCTTTTTCTTCAGTTCCTATCAGGCCGCTTTCCCCGCTGTGAGGATTTAGCCCGCAGACTCCTATCCTGGGGTTACTTATTCCAAAATCACTATCCAGCGCCTCGTAAGTCAATTCTATCGCATCCCTTATTTTTTCTTTTGTAATTGCCCCTGGTACTTTTTTTAACGGGATGTGGCGCGTTACAAGGCTGACCTTAAGCCGACCTGAACAGAACAGCATTGCAAATCTTTTGGTATTGGTATGCTTGGCGAGATATTCTGTGTGGCCTTTAAAAGAAATGCCGGATCTGGCGATCTTGGCTTTATTGACCGGCGCTGTTACCAGGGCATGGATCTCCTGAGCATCTAAGACCTTTACAGCCCTTTTTATAGCATCAAGTCCTGTGTCATCATTTGCATTGATGACGCAAAAATTTGCAAGTCTTTTGATCGCAGGGTCTTTCAAGGCCTTTTTAGTGACTTCAGGCCCGATGCCGTCAGGATCGCCTGTTGTTATTATCACAGTAGGTTTCTTCATGATCAGATTACCACCCCTGGTCCCGTCCGCCTTAGGAGGACGGGACCAGGGGTGGTTTATTGCTTGATAGAGATGTACGCCTCTTTTCTTAGCTCGTCCAGCCATTCATTCAGTCTCTCTTTAAAACTCATATTCATAAGCATATTTTTAATATTATTCTGCAACTCCTCAAAACTCCTATATCCTAAAGATTTAATATCCTCTACCTTTAGGATGTGGTAACCTATCCGGGTCTTTATAGGAGGCGAAAATTCACCTGGCCCCAGCGTAACCATGGCCTCGTCAAGTTCTTTAAGCATCTCGCCTGTCTCTATATAGTCCATATCTCCGCCCTGTTTCCTGTTAGGTCCCTGCGAATATTTTGTTGCAAGTTCACCGAAATCATGACCATCTTTAAGTCTATCATGGATATCCTGCGCCTCGACCTTAGCCAGCTCAAACCCTACATCACCTTCCGCCTTTATAAATATATGCCTTACCTTGTACTTTGTATCAAGCTTATAGTCCTTTCTGTGCTTCTCGTAATATTCTCTCACCTCAGATGGCAGGACATCTGCCTTTGCGCTTACTTCAAAGTCCACGACCTTCTTCATCATAAGCTGGTCATTGTATCTTTTTTTTAAATCTGAGACTGTAATCCCCTGGGTATCCAGGACCTTAAAAAACTCTTCTTCAGATGGAAACCCATCCTTGATATCCGCCAGCTTACCTTCTATGTCTTCTTCTCTTATCTTTATATTCAGCTCTTTTGAACGGCTGAGGATAAGCTTGTCCTCTATTATCTGCCTCAATATATCCTTTTTTACCTCTTCCATTTTTTGCAAAAGCTCATCACCTGCGAACTCATGCACATACTGCGCATAAAGAACACCTAATAACTGGTCGACATCCTGTTTCGTTATGACCTCATTATTCACAACAGCCACAACCTTATTGACCTCCTGCGCCGTGACATGTATAGGATACATAAGTAAAACTGTCAGCAATATAAATGTTCGCATAATACCTTTCTACCTTTGGGTAGCTGCGTAGGCTACCCCTTTGGGTAGCCTACGCAGCTACCCAAAGGTTACACAGGCTTAAGCCTTCTCCATCCCTGCCACGACATTGCGCAGCATCCTGCAGTACAGGTCAAAACCTACCTCTGAAATATACCCGTGCTGCTGCGGACCAAGGATGTTTCCAGCCCCTCTTATCTCCAGGTCCTCCATCGCGATCTTAAACCCTGACCCCAATTCCCGATACTTTTCAATGGCATTCAATCTTCTCTCTGATTCCCTGCTCAAAACACCGCCCCGGGGTATCAAAAAATACGCATGGGCTTTATTCTTAAATCTTCCCACCCTGCCCTTTAACTGATACAGGTCTGCCAGCCCAAACATATCTGCCCTATTTACAATAAGGGTATTGGCATTAGGTATATCTATGCCTGACTCTATTATAACTGTACAAACGAGAACGTCAATACTCCCTTTCATAAATTCTCTCATCACCTGTTCCAGCTCTCTGGAATGCATCCTGCCATGCGCTGCCCGTATCCTGACTTTCGGCACCATCCTGGCGATCTTCATTGCTATACTATCAATGCCCTCTACTCTGTTGTGAATAAAAAAAGCCTGGCCGCCCCTGCGTTTTTCTTTTAATATCGCCTCTTTAATAAGCCTGTCTTCGTACTCCGAGACTACTACCTCGATCGGCAGCCTGTCCTGCGGAGGAGTCTCTATTATTGACATGTCTTTCGCGCCCATAAGCGACATGTATAATGTCCTGGGTATCGGCGTGGCTGTAAGCGTCAAAACATCCACCAGGAGCCGCATCTTTTTTAATCTCTCTTTATCTTTGACCCCGAACCTCTGTTCCTCGTCTATAATGACAAGTCCCAGATCTTTAAACTTTATATTCTTCCTGAGTATTGCGTGCGTGCCTATGATTATATCAACGTTGCCACTTTCAATATCTTCCAGGATCCCATCGATCTCCATCTTCGTCCTGAACCTGCTTATCATCTCCACACGCACAGGAAAATCCTTCATCCTGTCTTTAAAGGTAATGGAATGCTGCTCTGCCAGAAGCGTTGTCGGGACCAACATGGCTACCTGTTTATTGTCCATGACTGCCTTAAACGCTGCCCTGAGCGCGACCTCTGTCTTGCCGTACCCGACATCCCCGCATAAAAGCCTGTCCATGGGCCTGCTTGATTCCATATCCTGTTTTACCTCGGCGCATGAGCGCGCCTGATCCAGCGTTTCTTTAAAAGGAAACCTCTTTTCAAACTCCAGCTGCCAGTCAACATCTTTTGAAAATGCAAATCCATCCAGCCTGGCGCGCACTGCATTCATTTCCAAAAGCTCAAAGGCCAGGGAATATATGCCTTTCTTTATCCTCTCCTTGGTCTTTTGCCAGGCCTTGGTGCCCAGCCTGTATATCTTTGGCCGTTTTTTTTCAAAGCCAACGTATTTCTGTATCAGGTGCATCTCTTCTATCGGCACATATAACTTATCTCCATCCGCATACTCTATGACAATGTGGTCTTTTTCTGTGTCCCTGAACTCCATCTTCTCGAATCCCTTGAATATGCCAATGCCGTGGTCCACATGCACGACATAATCGCCTATCTCAAGGTCAATAAATGACTCCACAGGCGAGTGCTCGCCTGTCTCCAACAGTTTTTTCCTTGCCTTCCCTGGATGCAGGCCCAGCTTTGGCAGGATGATGACCATGGAGTGTTCTTCAAGGGTCTCATTGGATAATACACTAAACCCTTTTATGGAATCGATTTTTTTTCCGATGAGCTCTATCCGGACAGGGCCATCAAATGCAGGTGGGAATATATCTATGATGCCGCCTCGCATGCTAAAATCGCCTGGCTCAGAGATCCTCGGCCGCCTCTCATAGCCATACCCGACCAGCTCTTTAGCGAGCGAGCCATAATTCAAATCTTCGCCTTTATAGATCTTGATTGATCGGAACATATCTAGAGGTGGAATTTTACATCTTCTCTGGTGCGCTTACTCCGAGAAGGCTTAGGCCGTTGAATAACACTGTCTTCACGGCCTTTGCCAATAATAGCCTGGCGGCTGTAAGAGATTTATCATCCGTGACTATTCTATTAGAAGCATAATAGGAATGAAAAAGACTTGC
>Ga0075115_10001165_pt1 | contig 12974 bp, 10 predicted proteins | sample AntAceMetag02UKH_FD_69785 | JGI IMG/M metagenome (GOLD analysis project Ga0075115, IMG submission 69785) | Saline lake microbial communities from Ace Lake, Antarctica - Antarctic Ace Lake Metagenome 02UKH | ecosystem: Environmental > Aquatic > Non-marine Saline and Alkaline > Saline | place... | reverse complement strand
GGGAAGGAGGGGGCCTTCGCGATGACGCCCGCGGACCTCGCCGGGAACCACCCAGACCTCGCCAAGCGGGGCTTCGTCGCCATGACCTTCGATGGAAGGTACAAGTTCGCGCGCTACTACGCGCCGAGTCAGTTCAACACGCCGCGGACCCTGGAGGAGATCCTGGCCTGGAACGACCTGGAGCTCTTCGACCTGCAGGGCGACCCCGAGGAGCGGAACAACCTGGCACTGGACCCGAGGCGGAACGAGGCGCTCATCCTGCGGATGAACGCCCTGCTCAACGAACTCATGGCCCGGGAGGTTGGGGTGAACGACGGCCGGTTCCTCCCGCCGGCGGTGCGCCCCAAGGGTAGCGTGTGCTGCGAGGGGGCCCCGACCGCGTCGCCGAGGTGAGTGAAAAAAGGGGACGGATTTATTTTGCATTATCAAACTTTGTGCAAAAAATAGTTCTGTCCCCTTTTTCCTGCTTTTTCCTGTATCAATCCGAGAAGCTGCGCGACGTGTTGGACGCGATGTTAAGGCTGTTCACGGCGATGTTACTGCATTGCTGAACGCTGGAGTCCTTGATCGCAACGACAAAGGGCGCATCGTTTTTCCATACGAAGCCGTGAAAGTTGAATTCCTATTGCAGGCGGCGTAATCTACTTTGGATAATCCGGCTCAACTTTGGGTGCGATTGATTCAAATAGATCACATTCTTCATCAAAACTGAGTCCTTCGGTCAGTTCAAAATTATTGGGGCCATTCAAATGGAAAGCGTTCTCCCGTCCAACGGAAAATTCAGACCAAGCGGGCAATCCCGTTGCATACGGCGTTCCGGTTTTGGCAAAATTGGTCCACAGATCCATAACCTGATTTGAAAATACCGTATCACTGGGCCCGTATCCCTCGGCGGCATCCAGATTGCCGAATACATAGGCCAGTTCCGAACCATGGAAACAGCCAAGGCCTGATCCGGCCTCCGTCGGCGGCACATGGGTGTAATAATATCTGAAGACCGGCACCGAAAGAGAGGCACCACGGGCGGTATGTCTTGTGGGTTCCTGCATCCCTGCCGGACCGAGAACGGTAACGGCCTGCCATACGGCTTCTTCATCTGTTGCGGCCGGATAGTAGGCTTGCACGGTTGAGGCATTATCCCCAAACCATACTTGCAACGCCAGCTCGTAGTCCGACAAAGTTTCAATTCCGTATTCCCAGATGAACAAGGAGCCTTCGTCCTTGACCGTACCGATGACCATTGGCGCGTGTTGGGGTTCCGAAGGCGTGTCCCTCGGGTCTTCACCGAGAATAATGCCGTCCATGACCGGGCCGAAAGATATTTTGCTTTTGGTTGCGGCTTCAATAATGGTTCCATATGGAAATCGGCGCATTTCCTCAATGCTTGCGGCATTTAAGAGATTTTGAAATTGTAGGCCGTTTTGTGCCGCCTGTTCCCAGGAAGAGGTCAGATTCAACACGTACTTGTTGGATGATGCGGTGCCGCTCATGGCAATGGCTTTGTGGAACAATCCTCCGGCTTGGGGAGCGGTCTGGAGCAGCGTCACGCTGCTGGCCCCGGATGATTCCCCGAAAATCGTCACATCGTCCGGATCTCCGCCGAACTGTGCAATATTGTCCCGAACCCATTCCAAGGCAGCCACGGCATCAAAGAGACCGTAGTTGCCGGCCTGGCCCTGTGCATCATAAAGATTTTGACTGACCATGAATCCCAGCGGACCCAGGCGATAATTGGCCGAGACCAAAATTACCCCCCTTTTTGCCAGGTTCGCGCCGTTGCATAGGGCTTGAGAGGCGGAACCTCCATTATATCCGCCGCCGTGCAGCCAGAACATGACCGGTAGAGAACCACCCTTTCTCTCTTTTGGTGTCCAGACATTGAGATACAAGCAGTCTTCATCACAACTCGTCAGACCGTAGATGTTATCGGGAGAAAGGTCTTGGGGGCAGGCCTCGCCGAGTTTATCGGCGGCCCGAATGCCGTTCCAGGGTTTCTCCTGAACCGGAAGGCGCCAGCGTTTTTCGCCTAAATGAATACGCAATCTTGCGTATCATGAATGATTGACAAAAGATGTTTCGTCTTGTATTATGCTCTAAAAAGAGACGCTAAAGAGAGATCACATGCCAAAACCCTTTATTCCAGAAAAACTGCCGCTTGAAAATATTAACTGGGAAAACCTACTCACCAATATTGTTAAAGCAAATTCCGCTGTGGCAAAATTCGACGGTCTACTTGAAAGCATTCCGAACCCTTTATTATTTTTAAATCCACTTATGACCCAAGAGGCAGTGTTATCATCAAAAATTGAAGGAACACAGGCATCTCTGAATGAAGTTTTAGCGTTTGAGGCAGCTCCAAAAAGAAAACAAGATAATATTAACGACATTGAAGAAGTTATCAATTACAGGAATGCCCTGCTGTTTGCCACAAAGGAACTTGAAAACAGACCACTCTGTTTAAACTTTATTAAAGACATGCACAAGATACTTCTACAAGGAGTAAGGGGTCAAAACAAAGCAAGAGGTGAATTTAGAAAAATTCAAAATTGGATTGGAAAATCAAATTCAACAATTGAAACAGCAAGCTATGTTCCGCCGGAACCGCATCTTCTTTTAGATTTTTTATCTAATTGGGAAAAATATTGCCATTATGATGAAAAAGATAAACTTGTACAATTGGCTATAATCCATGCTCAATTTGAAGTCATTCACCCTTTTTTAGATGGAAACGGAAGAATTGGCAGAATCCTGATCCCTCTATTCTTGTTTGAACAAAAAATCCTTAAGTATCCAGCATTGTATGTGAGTGAATTTTTTGAAGAAAATAGACAGGATTATTATGATAATCTAAGAGCAGTATCAGACAAAAAAGCATGGCATGAATGGATTAATTATTTTCTTGAGGCAATTACCAGTCAAGCCATTAACAACACAAAGCGAGCTAAAAGTATCATTCTGCTGTATGAAGAAATGAAGCATACTATTCAAGATGTAACCAAATCACGAAATTCTTTGAAAATTCAAGATTTTCTATTTTCAAAATTAATATTTGAAACACCAAATTTCACAGAATCAACAGAATTGTCAAAACCACATGCCGCCAAGGTGATAAAAAGCTTGCTCGAAAATAAAATAATAGCCACTGTCACACCCGCCCAAGGTAGGCGACCAGCAATGTATTCATTTAAGCCATTAATGGAGATCGTTAAATAATTAAACGAACTAGCAGGACCACTGGACTCACTCAATAATCTGCTCCCGACATCATGAACATACCGTTGCGTTTTCTTATTGTAATTTGTGACTATATCTTATGACCCAACAAAAACATGCTGCGGGCAAGCCGCAGATGTTTACGTTGGCTGATTTTCAATCATTGATCACGAGAAAAGAGTATGACAATGAAACCACTCACCATGCTGAATTCATTCGGCTGTGCACTTGTCGCAATTGCAATTTTCGCCGGCGGGCCTGCGATGGCGAAAGAGAAGAAACAGCAGAAGCCCAACGTGGTATTCATCCTCGCCGATAACGTGGGCTACGGCGACATGGGTCCGGGGGACATGGGGACACCCTTAACTTATTAACTTTCTGATTTGGATTTCAAACGTAAAAAGGGGTCACACCTATTTTATTTGACACCCAATACATGCCATCACGCCATACAGCAAGGAAGATAAATAGGTGTGACCCCTTTTTATTTTTTTAGAGAGGTGCTGGAAGCGGTCCTTGAGGTCTGGCCGTCAGATCAGGTTGGGGCCCGTATCTCACCAAACGGTGTTTTTAATGATATGGGCTGTGATGACTCTCGGGAATTATTTCTTTATGTCACTAAAGAGATAAACAAATTAAAGCTTGGTTATATGCATATCATGGATGGGTTGGCCTTTTATAACAAACCCTGACCTGACCGAAAGATATAAAAACAATTGGCCTTTGAATCCTGCTGAGGACATGTCGTTATGGTATACATCCGGCCCTGAAGGGTACACGGACTACGCGCCTCATAAACCATAACCTCCTGAAAATAGTAAAAATGATGGTTGTAAAAATGAAACACCGCAACTTAAAAAGTAAAAAACTAATGAACAAAAGCTAACCCAACGCTGGAGTGGACGCGTAAAATCCTGACGGCTCTTGTGGATATCCTAAACGAGAGGGCGGCGGACGGCGTGAGGACCGTGTGGAAGAAAGAAAGATAGAGTAGCGGCTTTTCGCACCGAGATTGTGATTAACATCAAACCTGATATCTTATTCCTTTACATCTGCAAGGACGGCATTACTTTATTTGATACAAAAAATTTGTAATTTTTCAATAATGCCATAACATAATTTCCTCATGTATAATTGATGTCGTGAAGGATGGGGAAAAGGAGAGGATACCAATATGACAAACCAACAAGAAGAAAAGATAAAACAGAAAGGTTCGATGTTGCCCCGCGATATTTCCATCCTGCCGTTACGGAATACGGTGGCCTACCCCTATTCCGTATTGCCCCTGATTGTGGGGGCCCGGCGATCCGTCAAGTTGATCGAAGCAGCGGCCGAAGGCGATGGAATTATCGGTCTTGTGGCTTCGAAAGACGGGGACATTGAGGAACCCAACCCCGGACAGACCTACGAGGTGGGAACCCTTGCAAAAATCGAACGGGTTGTTCAGGAATCGGGAGATACTTTGCAGGTGGTGGTTCGAGGGTTGGAACGCTTTCGCATTGATCATTGGTGCGACACAACGCCCTTTCTTAGCGCGCATGCGATAAAGGCTCCCGAGTCTGAAAAAGAGGATGTGGAAACGGATGCCCTGAAGCGGAGCCTTCAGGAATTAACCGAAGAAATCATTGAGCTTTCCCCCAATCTTCCCAAGGAACTGGGAAAATTTCTCCATCACATAAAGGATCCCGGTCAGCTGATTTACACCGTGGCGGCCACCGTGAATCCGGACGTCAAAGCCGGCCAGTCCCTGCTTGAGATGGACGGCATAAAGGAACAGTTGCGGATGCTGGTGGGGCATCTTTCCAGGGAAAAGGAAGTGCTGGCCCTGAACCGGAAGATACGTTCCGAAGCCCATGAAAAGATGGATAAGGCCCAGCGGGATTACTACCTGCGCCAACAACTGAAGGCAATCCAAAAAGAGTTGGGAGAAAGCTGCGAGGCACCGCCTGCAACCGACGAGTATACCGAAAAACTGAAAGAGGCGGGCCTGCCGCCGGAGGCCATGAAGGAGGCGGAGCGGGAATTGGGACGTCTCGCCAACATGTCTCCGCAGGCAGCCGAATATGCTACCATTAAGACCTATCTGGACTGGCTTCTGGAACTTCCCTGGAATAAGGCAAGCGAGGATCAATTGGATACCCGCTGTGCGCGCACGGTTCTGGATGAAGACCACTATGATCTTGAAGACGTGAAAGAGCGTATCATCGAATACCTGGCCGTCCGCAAACTGCTGGCGGAGCGTTCCAGTCAAAACCTTGGGGAGAAAGACCAGGGAGAGAAGATAGAAAGTATGGGCGCCATTCTCTGTTTTGCGGGTCCTCCGGGGGTGGGCAAGACCAGCTTGGGCCAGAGCATCGCCCGGGCCCTGGGTCGCCGTTTTACGCGGATGAGTCTTGGCGGCATGCGGGACGAAGCGGAAATCCGCGGTCACCGGAGAACCTATGTGGGGGCCATGCCGGGCCGCATCATTCAGGCCCTCAAGCGTGCGGGAACCCGGAATCCGGTTTTCATGCTGGATGAAGTGGACAAGGTCGGCAACGACTGGCGGGGCGACCCCAGCAGCGCGCTTCTGGAGGTGCTGGATCCGGCCCAGAACCATGCCTTTCGGGATCATTACCTGGATTTGGATTTCGATCTCAGCGACGTCATGTTTATCACAACGGCCAATCAGTTGGAAACGATTCCCGCCCCTTTACGGGATCGCATGGAAATCATTCAACTGGAGGGATATACGGAATACGAAAAGCTTCACATTGCACAAAAATACCTGGTTCCCCGTCAGGTGCGGGCCAACGGCTTAAGAGAGGAGGAGGTGCGTTTTTCGGATGAGGCCATCCGGAAGATCGTACAGGATTATACCCGGGAGGCCGGTGTCAGGAATCTGGAACGGAATATCGGGGCCGTATGCCGAAAAGGGGCGGTCGGAATTACCGAAGACGGGATTGATCACATTGATGTAACGGCCGATCTGGTGCGAACCTACCTGAAAAAGGAACGGTTTGAATCGGAATTGTCGGAGGCCATTGAAATCCCCGGCATTGCCACGGGCCTGGCCGTTACGTCGGTGGGAGGGGATATTCTTTTCGTGGAGGCGACCCTTATGAACGGAAAGGGTCATCTGACGCTGACCGGACAGCTGGGGGACGTGATGAAGGAGAGCGCTCAGATCGCCCACAGTTACGTTCGATCCAAAATCAAGTCGTTGGCGTTGGACCTTTCCCTTTTTACGAGCGCCGATATTCATGTCCATGTGCCTGCGGGCGCCACACCCAAAGACGGCCCTTCTGCGGGGCTTGCCATGGTAATGGCGGTCATCAGCCTCTGCAGCGGCCGACCCGTTCGCAGCGACGTGGGGCTGACCGGGGAGGTGACCCTCCGGGGTCGGGTGCTGCCGGTGGGGGGCATCAAGATGAAACTGCTCGCCGCCCATCGTGCCGGACTCAAAACCGTCATTCTGCCGAAGCGCAATGAAAAGGATTTGGAAGAACTTCCCGAAGAGGTGCGTCATGATCTGAATATTGTGCCGGTTGAAACCATCGAGGAGGCCCTGGAAAAGGCCCTGAGCTTCGAGAAGCAGGAGATGGATCTTCCCTTGGCGGCCAACGGCTGATCGGTTTTCAGCCGTTGGCCGATAACAGGGTCCGAAAGGTTCTTTATAAGTGGGACGAATTTAAATAAAAATTTGGAATTTTCACTCGGAAACAGGAGCGGGGTCAAGACGCAAATGGTAAAATCCGACTGAACAATGGCGTTAACGTTACTCTTGGGGATTCTCAGATCCGCCAAAGGGCGTAATAATTGCGATAACCGACCACCCCGTGTGGTCTTCAACGGGCAATAATTTCAAAGATACCCGTTTTTCATGTAGCTTTACGGTAAACCTGTCACTGATTTCCGGCGGACCGTCCCCGATCCTGAAAAGCAGGTCTTTGATTTTCTCGCAATCATTTCCTTCAAAGAGTTCGAAGAAGTTTCGACCCAGAAGTGCCGCTTCAGAAGAGTCGGATAATGAGAATCCCCTGTTATTGCAGAAAATGATCTTTCCATGGGGATTGAGCTCAAAAACCCCTTCAGAAATATTATTCAAAATGGTTTCTAAATGCCGTTCGGCGAAAAGGAGTTCTTTGGTTATTCTTCGTTGATAGATATCGTCATAGCCTGCTGATGCTTCTTGAGGGTTCTCCAGCAAGACCTCATCTCTTTGATCTAAAATGTTTAAAAGCTGTTTCGACATTTCGCTGAATGGTCCCTTTGCAATGGCGGCATCCGCACCCAGTTCAGAAAAATGTGTCAAGTCCTCAAGGGCTGTGGCGGAAATAATCACCATGAAAAGATTTTTCAAATGGGGCATGTTTCGCATAATTCGGCACAGCCTGTCGCCTCTGATATTGGGCATTACAAGATCAATAAAGGCCACATCAGGGACATAATTTTTCAAAATTTCCAATGCGGAAAGCCCATCTTCCGCTGTGACCACCTTATGACCCTGTTCCGTAAACAGATCCGTCATGAATTCCAGCATGAGTCGATCGTTATCAACAACCAATATCTCTTTTCCCATTGATCCCCTCGAGAAATCACATGGTGAGCATTTCAGAAATCTATCTGACATCATTCAGCAAAAATATACAACAATTTGGAAACCCAGGGAAGGAAAAAACCACTTGACAGTATTAGACACGCTGTCTACTATGTAAACGATATGTATTTGTGGTAGTGATTTTGTTTAATGCAACCAGATAAAGGAGACAAAAGGATGAAACACCCGATTGAACTCAAGATTAACGGAGATACCTATTCCCTGGCCGTTGATCCATGGCGAACCCTCAATGAGGTGCTCCGTGAAGACCTGAACCTGACGGGCACCAAGTTGGGTTGCGGTTCCGGAGACTGTGGCGCCTGTACGGTGCTGGTGAACGGGCGAAGCGTCAGTTCATGTCTGACCCTCGCTTTGGAAGTTCAGGGTAAAGAAATTCAAACCGTTGAAGGGCTTGCCCCATCCGGCAGTGAACTGCATCCCATCCAGGAGGCCTTTGTTGAAACAGGTGCCATTCAGTGTGGGTTCTGTACTTCCGGCATGGAAATGTCAGCGGCTTACATTCTATCCCAAAACAGTTCCCCCACGGAACAGGAGATCCGGGAAGGTCTCTCCGGGCATTTGTGTCGCTGCACCGGCTACATCCAGATCGTGGAAGCGGTTTCGGAAGCTGCAAACAAAATGAAGCAATCTTAAAAGGGGAATGAAAATGACGTTACCTAAATTTGAATATTTTGCACCTGAGAGCCTGGAAGAGGCGCAACAGCTTCTCCTGAATAAAGCGGAGGGCGCCCATCTGTTGGCCGGGGGAACAGACCTCCTGGTGAAGATGAACCATGGCCTTCTGAAACCGGCTTCCCTTATCGCCCTTAAGCATATCAAAGGTCTTGAAGAGATCACATTTGACCCGAAAAACGGCTTGAAAATCGGTGCCACGGCCCTTTTGGCAAACGTGGCAGCCCATCCGGATATCCTGGAACATTATCCGGCTGTTGCCGCCGCGGCTCGGGAAACCGCTAATGTCCAGATTCGGAATATGGGGACCGTAGCCGGTAACCTCTGTAACGCAGCCCCTTCCGCGGACAATGCACCCACCCTGCTCGCCATGAATGCAGAAGTTCTTATAAGCGGCGCCAAAGGAGAAAGGCGGCTGCCTCTGGATCAGTTTTTCAAGGGGCCCGGGGCTAACGCCCTCGATTCCGACGAAATCTTAAGCGCCATTCTCGTTCCGGCCCCTGATTCAGACTCAGGTGTTTCCTATCAGCATATTTCAGCCCGCGGTAAAGTGGATATCTCGGCCGTATGTGTCGGGGTTATGGTGCGCATGGAAGGTGATATTTGCCGTGATGTCCGTATATTCCTGGGCGCTGTGGCGCCTGTACCCATGCGCGCCGTAAAGACTGAAGCCACGGTGCTGAATCAACAGCTGACCGAGGAGATCATTGAAAAGGCGGGGATTGCGGCGCTCGATGAATCCCAACCCATTACAGATGTCAGAAGCAGCGCGGATTACCGAAAAAAGATGGTGGCGGTCTTAACACGAAGGGCCCTTACCGAAGCCCGAGACCGGGCCTTGAACAGTTGAGGGGAAAGGAATAATCAATGGAACAGTTCAGTATCGTGGGAAAAGATGTGCCGAGAAACGATGCGGTTGCCAAGGCGAGGGGATCCGCCATTTATACCGATGACATGAAGCTGCCGGGAATGCTCTTTGGACAAATTTTGAGAAGCCCCGTGGCCCATGCCCGGATCATTAAGATTGATACCGGCAAAGCTGAAGCGCTGCCCGGTGTGAAGAGCGTCATTACAGGGAAGGATATTCCCAAAGTGAAATACGGAAACTGGCGCCTTTTCGCCGACACGCAGGATGAATATGCCCTGGCCGTTGACAAGGTGCGATTCATCGGGGATGAAGTGGCGGCCGTCGCAGCTATTGACAGGGAAACTGTCCGGGAAGCCCTTGAACTTATTGAAGTTGAGTACGAAGAACTTGAAGGAGTGTATGATATCGATGCGTCCATAAAAGAAGGCGCGCCCGTCATTCACGACTATTGTCCCGGTAACATCAGTGTCAACCGGAAAATTGAGTACGGAGATATCGAAAAGGGTTTTGCGGAATCGGACTATGTCCGTGAGGATACCTTCAAGGTGCAGGCCGTAAGCCATGCCTACCTGGAACCCTGTTCCGCCCTGGCTCAGGTGGACCTGGATGGCCGGATTACGCTCTGGACCTCCACCCAGGTGCCCTATATTGTGCAGTGTCTGCTGGCGTCAACTTTGGAAATGCGGGAAAACGACATCCGGGTGGTCAAGCCCTTCGTCGGCGGCGGCTTCGGGGGGAAGATGGAGCTCCGGACCTGGGAGTTCTGTGCGGCCTTTATGGCCAAGCAAACGGGTCGCCCCGTGAAATTCACCCTTTCAAGGGAAGAGGAGTTTCTGACCGGCCGCCGACGGCACCCCATGACGCTACATTCGAAAGTGGGGTTCAAAAAAGATGGCTCCCTGATGGCCAAGGATTTGCGTATTATTCTGGACGGCGGCGCTTATAACGCCATGGGACCCACGGCCACATTCCTTTGCGGAAATTTTGGTGCCATGCTGTACCGATATCCCAATTATCGGTTTCACGGGCGGCACGCCTATACCAACAAGCCGCCCGCCAGCGCCATGCGCGGATTCGGAGCGCCACAGTCCCTGTACGCCTCTGAAATTCAGATGAACCTGGCCGCCGAGGCCCTGGGAATCGATCCGGTGGACCTGCGATTGAAGAACGCTCAGGTCAGCGGGGACGAAATCCCGGATGTGGCTACCATATCCAGCTGCGGTTTTATAGAGTCCATTGAAGCGGTGGTGAAAATGAGCGACTGGAAACGACTCAGGAAGGAACTCAAACCGGGGCAGGGTATCGGCATCGGTTGTTACAGCTTTATCACCGGCGGGGTGTTCAACTGGTTTAATACCCAGTACCCTTTTTCCGCTGCCGAGGTCAGGGCCTTTTCAGATGGAACCGTTCATCTGCTGACCATGGCCTCCGATATCGGACAGGGATGCGATACGGTCATGAAACAGATCCTGGCCGAAGAATTGGGCTTGCAGATGGAAGATATCCGTATTACGTCTGCGGATACGGCCACCACGCCACAGGCGGATCTGGGAGCCTGGGGGAGCCGGGTTACGCTCATGGCCGGCAATGCGGTTATTGACGCAGCGAAAAAAATCAAAGAGAAGCTGTTCGGCGCTCTATCCGCATTTCTCAATGCAAACGTCATCTATGAGATGGAATGCAAAAACGGCATGGTTCAACCCAAAAACCGGTCCAAAAAAGCCGTTCCCTTTGGCGATGTGGTGGCCATGGTTCAGAAAGCCAAGCGGGGTGAACCCTTGATTGCCCATGGGTACTACACACCCCGGGACAAAGGGCTCGTGACCCCTGCTTTTGGATTCGGTGCACAGATTGCTCTGGTGGATGTGGATCGGGAAACGGGCAAAGTGGATGTGAAGCAGATGTGGACGGCCCATGACTGCGGCACCGTCATCAACCCGAAGGGCGTGGAGGGGCAGTTGGCCGGTTCCATTCAGATGGGCTTGGGCTATGCGCTTTCAGAGCAGTTCGTCATGCAGGACGGCAAAACGCTCAATACGAATTTTCTCGATTACAAAATGCCCACGGCAATGGACATGCCCCCCAGCGCGGTGACGCACATTGACACCTATGAACCCGAAGGTCCCATGGGTGCAAAGGAGTGTGGTGAGGGACTGGCATCACCCACGGCCCCTGCCATTTCCGATGCCGTTTATCACGCCACCGGATACCGCTGCAAGGATCTGCCCATTACGCCGGAAAAGATTCTGAAATCGATGGAAAACGACACTTAAGGCGGTATAGCCGAAACCAAAAAAAGTGAGATATGGTTTTTACCTCTGGTTCCCACGCTCCTGCGTGGGGACCTATGATAAGGCACTGAACATGGGTATCAAAGAGCGACGTGAGCGTGAAAAAAACGAAAGGCGTGAATCTATTTTGAGGGCGGCCATCCAGGTCTACAACAAAGACGGGTATCACGCCATCACAATGGAAAAAATTGCAGAAAATGCAGAACTGAGCCGTGCCACGTTGTATCTTTATTTCAAGACCAAAGATGAAATCTTTATTCATGCCATTGTCTCATACTCAGATTTTTTCAGACAACGACTTGAAAAACTATATGCCGACCGGGCTGAAATTAAAGACAAATTACTGGAGTCATTGTGGTTTACGTTCATTGAATTTTATGAAAAAGACAGGGAATCATTTAATGCAACGCTCTATTTTCACCAAAGCGAGATGATTCGAAATCTGCCGGAAAATCTGCGGATACTTCTGGATCATTCAGGAACACGTATTTATGCGTACCTCTCAAAAATAATGGCTTACGGCATTGGGCAGGGTGTTTTTCGGGATTGCAGCGAAAAAACCCTGGCGGAAGTGGTATGGACTTCTTTTCTGGGAATTATACATCTGGAGAACAGCAAACACGCCATGTTCCGAAAAAGCCATCTGACGGTTACCTGGGAGTCGGCACTGGAATTCTTGTCCCGGGGCATTTTGAAAAGCAAGTGAATGAAATTGTGAGAATGTAAAAACGCCTATAAAATTGAGATCGCAAGAACCCTGGTCAAAAGGGTGCTTCTTGCCTGCATTTGATAATTTGTTAACGTTAATGCCCCGTTGTCGACAACGGGAATATCGGATTCAATGGAGATGATTAATCAATGAAAATCAATAGAGATGTGCGTAAACTGGCCGATACTGCTCTGGGAAAGCATCCCGCGGATCTGGTGGTTAAAGATGGGACGTTGATGGATGTTTATACGGGGCGTATGCTGCCGGGTCGTTCCGTTGCCATGGTGGATGAATGGATCGCCTATGCGGGGCCGGACGCCGAGCATACCGTCGGTCCAAATACCAGGATCATTGATGCGGGCGGTCGTATTATCTGTCCCGGGTTCATTGATGCCCATACCCATTTGATCAATTATTTTAATATCTCCGATTTTCTGTCCTATGCCATTCCCTCGGGTGTCACCACCCTGGTGACCGAAGTGGAAAGTTACGCAACCGTTTTGGGCGCGGAAGGCGTCAGGATTTTTCTGGATCAGATGTATCCCTGTCCCATCAAACTGTACGCACTGGTCCCGCCCATGATCTCCCTGAGTCCGGCGGTGGAATCCCTGATGACTTCAA
>Ga0075115_10001161_pt1 | contig 12994 bp, 11 predicted proteins | sample AntAceMetag02UKH_FD_69785 | JGI IMG/M metagenome (GOLD analysis project Ga0075115, IMG submission 69785) | Saline lake microbial communities from Ace Lake, Antarctica - Antarctic Ace Lake Metagenome 02UKH | ecosystem: Environmental > Aquatic > Non-marine Saline and Alkaline > Saline | place... | reverse complement strand
ACTCCTTATCCCGAAGTTACGGAGCTAATTTGCCGAATTCCCTTAGCTAGTGTTATCCGACACGCCTTAGCCTTCTCAGCTAGGGGCACCTGTGTCGGTTCTCGGTACGGACATCCAAACTCCCTTTTCACGGGCACCTGGACTCAGTTGACTTTCGTCATCACACATTCGCGAGGCTTCTCGCCATTACGGCACTCCACCCGCTTCGGTGCTTGAACAGCGCGACGGCACTGCCCAACCTATCCGGATGCGTCAGGTCCTTTCGGATACAGTATGGATGGTACAGGAATATTAACCTGTTTCCCTTTTGGCGTACTCGAATTGCGGTACGTCTTAGGACCGACTAACCCTCGGCTGACGAACATTGCCGAGGAAACCTAGCCCCTTCGGCGGTTAGGATTCTCACCTAACTTTGCTGCTACTGTTACCAGGATTTTCGTTCCTGCATGGTCCACAGGACTTTACAGCCCTGCTTCTGCCCAAACAGGACGCCTTCCTACGAGATTATCGTTAGATACTCCGTGGTATCGGTGGTCGGCTTGAGCCCCGTCCATTTTCGGGGCCCCAAACCTCGACTGGTGGGCTGTTACGCACTCCTTAGAGGGTAGCTGCTTCTAAGCTAACCTTCCAGTTGTCTATGGCCTGGGACGCCCTTTATTTTTAACACTTAGCCGACACTGAGGGACCTTAACCACGGTCAGGGTTGTCTCCCTTACGGACAACGAGCTTACCCCGTGCCCGGACTCCGATCTTCTACGATGATAGCGACTTTGGAGTTTGACAGGGGGGCGAGGGATTTCTCCCCCGACACCCCCAATCAGTGCTCTACACCGCTAACGATCTCCGATCAGGTCATGCTGCGACATGTTTCGGAAGGAACCAGATGATGCCGGGCTCGATTGGCCTTTCACCCCTATACACAGGTCACGCGAACGATTTGCATATCAGTACCGCTTTCGGTCCTCCACGCGGCTTTCGCCACGCTTCAACCTGCCCACGCATAGATCGCCCGGCTTCGGGTCGTACCCCAGTGACTTCGGGCACTTGTATACCCCGCGCCATGCCCTTACGGGCTACGCGCGTGTTGCTTTCGCTTCGACTTCCGCTTTTCAAGCGTTAGTCTCGCCACCAAGATACACTCCCTGGTCCGTTCTTCAAAACGTATGATATGACATCGGCAACGCCGCCCGTACTACAGCCTCACGACTGCCTCCTTCACGGCGAAGATCCTTTCATGCCATACCCCACTATCACCATTTGGTTTCAAGCACTTTTAACCTCCATCTTTTGGATGCTTTTCAGTATTCCCTCACGGTACTACTCTGCTATCGGTCTCAAGTTGTATTTAGTTTTGGAAGTTGATGTCTCCCAGATTTCCGCGGGATTTCCGACCCACGGTACTCGAGGATCAGATCACGATCCACTGGTTTACGTCTACGCGGCTATCACGCTCTATGCCCCAACGTTCCAGATGAGTTCGACTTCACCAGTTTGGACTGTATATGATCTGCCTCACAACACCACATTTCTATCCTCTTTCGAGGAAAGATTCGGTTTGAACTCTGCTGTTTTCACTCGCCGTTACTCACAGCATCTCAATTGATTTCTTTTCCTGCCCCTACTAAGATGTTTCAATTCGGAGCGTTCCCGATCCCGAAGGATCGATGTGACTCGCGTCACATCAAGAAGTCTCATTCGGAGATCCCAGGTTCAATGGCTCCATGCGCCTCGCCTGGGCTTATCGCAGCTTGGCACGTCCTTCATCAGCACTTGAGCCGAACTATCCACCAAACGGTATAATTACCAGAATCCGTCTTACTAATTCAGTAAGCGTCTGGGTCGCACGTATACATGGCTTCATCAAGCGAGATACAGGTACCTCGCTCTTCACCCTTCTATAGCAACGTTGGTTGCTATATGCATCGTAAATTATGTAACATAAAAGTGCTACCCTTCTACGTTGGGGTCTTGGAAGATAAAGGTTTCGCCAGTGTGGCGCCAAAGCGCATAAGATGAAAGAGGACAATGACACCAAAATATGCCCATCAAAGACTGTAAACTCTATATTGTCGGCATCGGTCCGGGACATCCGGATTTGATGACCGTCGCCGCGCAACAGGCGATCATGGAATCTGATTATGTAATCGGTAACACCACATATCTCGGCCAGATCGAGCCATTGCTGCCTGGGAAGAAGGTTATAACCAGTACAATGGGGGAGGAGATCGCCCGCGCCAGACACGCGCTGGAACTGGCATCCGGGGGAAATACCGTATCCATCATAAGCGGAGGCGACGCGGGGGTCTATGGTATGGCAGGGATCGTGCTGGAGATCGCAGAGAAAGATGGCGCGGGCACGGGCGCGGATACAGGTACCCGGATACAGGTAATTCCTGGCGTCACAGCGGCAAACGCGGCAGCAAGCATTATTGGATCTCCGATCACAAGCGATTTCGCGTCTATCAGTCTGAGCGATCTGCTGACACCGTGGGAGGATATCGAGAAGAGGATCGCTGCCGCTGCCACTTCTGATTTTGTGATCGTCCTCTATAATCCAAAGAGCAGGAACCGGAATACGAACTTTGCCAGATGTATAGGGATAGTCAGGAGACACAGGTCCGGGTCGGTGCCGGTGGGACTCGTAAAGAACGCATTCAGAGACAAAGAGAGCGCGGTTGTGACAACGCTTGAGCGCGTGCTCGATTACGACGACTTCGTCGATATGCACACCACCGCGATAATCGGAAACAGCGAATCAAGGATCTGGGGGGAGCGGATCATAACGCCAAGGGGATATCATAGAAAGTACGACTACTGATTCGGAAACTGGCATGGAGGGGGTGAACATCTCTACAAAGGTATGACCCTCGTCTCAACGAAACTGTTATATGCCACCAAATACCAAAACGCTGTATGGACAGGGAGTCAGCAGATAGAACCGGGAGATCTGTCGATCGATTCATCGAGTCCGAAATGATCATCTCAAGAGGGTTTATGGTATCTGCCCAGAAGATGTTTGGAGATGGCTACAAGGCGATCATCAGGAACCTCTCGCGTGAATATGGGAAACAGATCAGGCGATACGGATATGACCAACATGACCGATGTCGAGAGACTGCAGTTGCTCTTCGAGCGTGGTGTTAGTGCCGATGATGTGGAGGTGGAACTTGTGGATGATAAACTGGTGCTGACAACGAAACACTGTAAACACCATCTCGGAAAGGATGTGCGTGAGAAGATCGGAATCTCCGCAACCAGAGTCTGTCCTGTCGGCATTCTCGCAACCTGTCTGATCCAGAACGTGATGGATCGGAAGGTTCGGGGCGGGCAGAAGGATGCTGGCGAGTACGATGAGACCGGGGAATGCGTCATACGTTTTGATTTAACGGAGGATTGATCATGGCAACGACGGAAATGTTAAATAAAGTTTTATCAGATCTTATGAAGACCGGGGAGATTGAATCAAGCGTGATTGCGAGTCGGGACGGGTTGCTCATGGTATCGTGCATGCAGAAAGGCGATGACGAGACGTTTGCTGCCATGTCTGCAACGATGCTCGGCGCTGCGGAAACTGCGTCCGCAGAACTGGAAAAGGGAATACCGGATCGGGTAATCGTTGAATCGAACAATGGAAAATTGGTTGCGATTGGTGCCGGACCAAAAGCACTGGTTGTGGTGCTCACCCCGCCAGAGATCAGTCTCGGACTTGTGCTCGTGGAACTTGGCAAGGCAGCAGATGAGATCAAGAAGATCCTAACCGGAAGGCGATTCTCTTGTGGATTGAACTGAACGGATGGATGGCAAAACTCCGATTTTCTGCCTGCCATCTGATACCATACCATCAAAAATGCGGGAGACTGCACGGGCATACGTATGCGGTGAGCGTGAAGATACACGGGACGCGGAGTGATGAGTTTATCATCGATTTCGAACTCTTGAAGGAGTTGATTACCGAGATATGCGGCAGTCTCGACCACCACGTCATCATCGCCAGGGACGATCCCCGCATAAAGATCCGAACGGAGGGCGACGGCGTAATCGTTGATATCGGCGAGAAAAACTACCGGTTTCCGGCAGATGATGTCGTCTTTATTCCGACCGATTCAACGAGCGCAGAGAGCCTGAGTGAGTATGTTGCGTCCGAGATCGCGTCCCGGATGGGTCCGAATGTCAACAGGATAGAGGTACGGATCGATGAGGGGATCGGGCAGGGCGCAGGATGCATGTTGGATCTCGAGGCGGCATGAAGGCACAACAGATACTCTGTTGCTACAACGTTAACATCGATTCGGTGTGCACCGTTGATGGAGCAAAGGTTACTGAATACTTAAGAGACCGCAAGATTGCAAATCCTCCGGATCCAATTGACCTGATCCGCGATATGGATGATCTTCTTGCGCTTCTACTTGCATGTATGAGACGCGGAACCGGCGGCGAGTACCAGCTTGAAACGCCTGCTGCCATCAGGGAGTCGTCATCTCTGGTAAAGGATGAAACTGTGCTGCGTCTGGGCGGAAACGCGGGAATCGCTGCGGACGTCCTCTCCAAACTCGGAGCCGCGGTCGTAATCCCGAATGTGGCGTCCCTGTCAAGGAAACAGGCAGACCTGCTTAAAGGAGATACGATACGGATTCCGGTTTACAGGGATGGCGGTATCGTTTTATCAAAGCCGTGCGATGCGGTCAGGGACGAGAAGGATTCCATACATCATGTCTTCGATTTCAAAAAGGGAGAAGAGGTCGCACTGCCCGACCGGACGATCAGAGCGCCGTGCGACAACCGGCTCATAGCAACGTATGATCCGAGAAACATGGCCATCTACGTCGATCCGGCATTTGAGGGTTTTTCTGATGTGCATATCGGAGAGATGGATGGTGTACTGGTTGCAGGGCTTCATCTGCTGCAGAGCAGATACCCGGACGGATCGACGTACCTCGACCGGATGCGGCGCATCACAGCACAACTGCATGGATGGAAATCATCAAACCCTGATCTTTTGATGCATTTCGAATCAGGAGATTTTCTGGATGGCAGGATCCGGGATTATGTGATCGCAAGCATCTCCGGTATCGTGGACAGCATCGGCATGAACGAACAAGAGTTTCTCGGGGACGATGCCGACGTTTCAGGGAAGGATATCATCGAAAAATCGGTAGAGACGATCGATGAACTCGGGATGTCGAGATTATGCATCCATGCCCGGGATTTTATCGTAAGCGCCTTTGATCCTGCCTATATCGATCCGGCATCCGAGATCGATGCGCTTACCGCGGGCGCAGCCGCGTCTGCCGTACGTGCAGAGAGAGGGTATGTGAACCGGGACATACTCCCTGATGCGGTTTTGGGAATAGTGCCGAACGGTGCCGGGGTTCGTGAATGTTCGATGGTTCGGGAGTGTTTCAGTGGAAAGAAGATTGGAAATGGTGTATATCTAACAGTGGGTGGTTACTCGGTCTGTATTGTGCCGTCGCTCTGGTGCGAGCACCCGATAACCACGGTCGGCCTGGGCGATACCATGACTGCGGCTGTCTTCCTGCGGGAACTTGAACTTACACACCGCAACCGGGGTTGATGGGTCTTCGAATTCCGCGAATATGGCTGTCAGAATCCATCAGTTCCACTGAATATTCCCTGCATTCAGCCCAGCCCCTCCAACGTTCCCATAATCATAGAATACGTCTGGCACCACCCGCCAAACCCGCAGCCGGAGTTCCATGGCATGCCCGCTCTTAATTCCAGCACCAGATCATAGAGTTCCTGTGGCATCCATGGGGCTTTGAAATCGAACTGGTCGAAGTCGCCCCATTCCTCAAGGGTCGTGAGGCGGACGAGACCGTGCCGGATTGCGGTGTCGTAGAGTCGTGTGCGGGGATACGGCGTGAAAAACGACAGCAGAATATCGATATGCTCAAGTCGGTCCTGCTCGCCATATATCGAGATCATCCTGTTAATCGCCTTGAAGGTGCGCTTGACCTCCTCCATCGTGTCTATGCCCGGAATTCCCACCATAAAAGAGGAGCGGACATCGATGTCGTGTTTCACGCACTGTCTGGTACAGATCTCGATCTGCTCCACCTTCGCACCCTTGTTTATGGCGTCCAATGCCGCCTGATACCCACTCTCGGTGCCGATGAACACCTCCACGACACCAGCCTGCCGTGCCAGTGACCACAGATCATCGCTCATTTTGGACAACTGCTCCATCCTTCCGTTGACGCTTGCGAGCCGCACCCCGAGGTCTCTTTCGATGAGAAGACTGCTCAGTTCCTTTACGCGGCGGAGATTTAAGAAGAAATCGCTATCCCGTATCATGAACGTATCGATGTTGTAGGTGGTTGTTAGATGCGCAAGCTCATCCACCACCCTCTCAGGATCCAGAGCAGTCCAGTGCCGTTTGCAGAAGATTGGTTCGGAGCAGAAATAACAGGCTGATGCGCAGCCCTGACTGATATAGTAGTCGATGCAGCGCTCACCGAACTTGTATCCTTTGATGTGGCGCTCCACATCGATTAGCTCGTAGGGGACCCGCGGAAACTCGTTTAAGTCGGTAAACTCCCTGTCCGGGTTGGTGATTATGCGTTCGCCCGCCTTGTAGGACACTCCTCGTACCCCCTCCAGTGTCTCACCGGAGTGCAATCGCTCCACAACCTCCTTAAATGTGATCTCGCCCGGTCCCCTGACCACGATATCGATATTGGGGTTCGCAAGCGTCTGTTCTGGCTGGGTGGTGGGATGGTAGCCACCCCAGATCACAGGCAGGTCGGGATACCGCCCTTTCACGGCGGTTGACACATTAAGCCCGTCCCTGATCTGGTAGCAGGTCATGCTGCTCACCCCAAAGCAGAGGGCGTCGCGGCAGGCGTCCAGTATCATCTCCGTGTAGTTGGCATCCACTGGGGCATTGATGATCGCAACCGTGAAGTCATCCGTGACCATCCTGGCTAATGCCAGCAGTGACAGGGGGATATTGACGAGAGGCACCTGAAGCGATGTGGTCATCTTGTTGACGACGGCTACCGAGTGCTTCACAGGCATGGGGTTAAAGAGGACGATATCAGGCATGGTACTGACAGGAGGGGGAAAGATAGATATATTTGCCCATTTAGCACGGATCAAAAGGATCTGCCCGAGTTACTTCTTCGATCACGTCAAAATGTTTATCCATACTTATCCTCTTCCCGATGCCGCTGTTAAGCATCGTCGCAACGTGGATTATACCTCTCGGACTGACGCCCGATCCGGCCGATTAACAGGTACGCGTAAGATATTTAGCCGAGATCAGAAAGCCGGCAAAGCACATCACTGCTCCAACCACGAGCACCGCTACAAACCCGTGGTACTGCGAAACCGTGCCTCCGATAAGAGAACCTGCCACGGATGCGAGACTGATGACCGTTGTGATCAGACCCGCGGATGCCGCTTTATCCTCGTTTCGGCGCAGCAGGAGTTCGGTCGATCCCACATACAGAAACGACCACGAAAGAGCGACCAGCACCATCCCGGGCATGACATAATAAAATATGGTAGGTGGAATAAAACTTAAGAAAGCGATCGCGGATATCAGATACCCGTACTTAACAATCGATACCATATCCTTACCATCGAGCCGCCGCATCATGAAAAACTGCATCAGCGGGTTGATTGCGTAGATGGCTGCGATCCAGAACTTATCTGCTTCGAGACTTGCCATGTACAGCGGGAAGATCGTCCATACGGCTGTGGCTCCTGTGTGTCTCAGCAGGAACGGCACGTATACCGCCCAGTTCGCTCTCACCGTGTCGAGCGATAAGTAACTGACATTCAGCCGCTTGATCTTGACCTCCGGCAGAGTCAGCGCGATTACAAAGGAGAGCGCCACGAGAGCGGAACTGGCAGCGAATATCAGATTATAATCTCCGATGATTGCCGCTCCAATGAATCCCGCAGCCCAGCCGAGAGCGCAGAACGAGATGAACTTGCTGATGCTCTGTTTCATCCCGCATACATGCATGATCAGAGCCGCAGGGTACGTGCCGATAGCGATCCCGAGAAGCCCACGCGCCAGTCCGAGTGTGAGCGGATCGTCTGCAAATGCCTGCAGGAGATATGCGGCTGCCGAACAGGCAAGACCAGCCATCAACAGTCTTTTGATATTCCATGCATCAGCCGCCTTGCTGAAGATGTACGACGATACGCCGAGGCAGAGACCGTATACGCCCATTATGATTCCTATCTGCATGTAACTGGCTCCGAGGTCCTCTGCAAGAAGCGGGATGAATACCATCGAGAGCATGATCGATGTGTTTGTGAAGAACTGGATTGCGTCAAGTTTCATGGTCGGTTGGGATGTTATTGGGCGGCGATACGCATAAGTGGAAAGGCTCAGTGGATCGGGTACCCTGAATGGCTCAGTGCATAAATATGCCTTGGCAGATCGGCGTATCACGTCCAGTTCATCGTGAGCCGGACTTGAAGATCGAATCTTTGCGATCGTGCACTTTCTCACCTACGCCATATCGGCACAATCGGAAAATCCGAGCGTTATCGCTATACCTATAAATTGGATAAATGATTAACTCATTTCAAAACCCACCGCCCCTGCTTACCCCGCTGCCCGACCTCCGAGCCCTCGGATCCCCCAAATTTATTCAGGGTGGCGTGACTTGGCATCCCCTGCCCGAGGATAATTTTAAATGACATAACCAGATATTAAACCTGAACGAAAGGAGGTGCAAGCAATGGTAGAGATACCTGAACTAAGTAAGGAAGATATCCAGAGAGGAGTACTGCCACGGTTGCATAGACGGATACCACAAGAAAGTGGCAGCGAACATCGGGAGGGACCTGGACGCAACGTTTACGGAAGATGGGCGCAGGATGACGATAACAAGGTGATCCGGAAGCTGCTATTCACATAATGCCAGAGATAAACATCCCGAAATACTACGACAACCTCGCATCCGACTACGATACGAGATTTGTGAATCCGCAACTCGACTACATGCGGACGGTCGAGGATTCGGTGCTGTCTGACAACCTGGAGGATCTGCACGGCACCATCCTCGATGTCGGCTGCGGGACAGGGAAACAGACGCTTGATCTGGCAGGGCAGGGGTTTGACGTGATCGGTCTCGACATCTCTTCAGAGATGATTCGCATCGCAAAGAAGAAGGCAGAGGAGGCAGGGCTTTCGATACCGTTTGTCATCGCAAGTGCAGATGCGCTCCCGTTTAAGGAGGGGTGCGTATCGATGCTCATCTCGATGTTTGGCGCGTATAGCCATATCCCGGAGTACGCTCAGGCATTTTGCGAGATGCACCGCGTACTTGCAGAAGAGGGGCGGGTTATATTCACCATCGTTAACCGGTGGAATCTCAACTGGTGGCTCAGGCACACGCTCGTTGGAAACAGGGATTGGGTCAGGCACGCCCTTAAAAATAGGGACTTCGTAATCGATGAGCTCTGGACGTATTATTTCTCAAGAAACGAACTTAAGAGGAAGATGAAGCGCGCAGGGTTTCAGAAGGCGCGTGTTGGCAGTGTGATGATCTTCCTGTATCCGCATCTGCAGCGCATCGAAGCAGATGCCTCCCTCTACCTGCGAGTTTTCGGCAGGATCGAGAATATGGTGCGCTGGATCTTCCCGTTTAACGGTCTCGGCTACTACCTGCTTGCAATCTGCACGAAATAACCGGCAAGCCCAGCAGTCGGCAGTCCGTCTCAACTTACCCAGAGGGTGCGCAGGAGCGAGAAGACCGGAACGCCCTCGATCGTACTCTTCCCGAGTTTGTCGACGAGTACTGCAATCGCTATTGGTTTTGCCCCCACCTCGGTCAGTTGCTTGATCGTCTCTTTAAGCGTTCCACCGGTGGTGATTACATCATCGATGAGCACACAGGTTGCGCCCCCCACATCTGCGAAGTTGTGGCTGAAGATGCCCGAAGCGTCCGTATTCTCAGTACCGAAGAGTTGCTTGTTTGGATAGAATATTGCGAGTTTGCTGCCGAGTTCGTTTGCAACGATACTTGCCAGCGGGATGCCGCTTACAGCGATACCGACCACCATGTCGATCTCTGCTACGTCCTCGACACTATCAAGGATCAGATCCGCAACCGCATCAGAGATGCACCGCAACCGGTACGAACTCTCGCCGATGCTGCGCCAGTTCATCGACATATCCTGCGGTGCGTGGAGTTCTGTCCTCTTGCCGGCATGTGTCAGGAGGTATGTTACCGTCTCCTTTGAGACGTTGAGCTCGTCGGCGATCTGTCCGACATGCATGCCATTTTCCTTCATTTCAATCGCTCGTTTTGTTAATTCATCAATACCGTTCATGCTGATCACCTGCGTTGCGTTAACGGGCTCGCCGCGATTCGAACACGAGTCATTGGGTCCGAAGCCCAATAGGATATCCGCTACCCTACGAGCCCATGTATTGGTATCATCTCCCACTGGAGTTGTAAAGTTATCGGACGATGAAGCCATATCCGACAAACCTCTGTTTCTCATCCAGATTGGCGAGAATAAATCGGTCTGATTCGGAATAAGCGATCTTCTTTGAACCTGAGAGCGTAAGAGTGCACTCACAGCCAGGCAGAGCAGTGTCCGCACCCGCCCCGTCTATCAAGATCTCTTCGATACGTGCGGGTGCCGACTGAAGCCCTGCGAAGAGATGCAGCACATCCCCGACCGCAATCTGTTTTGCGAACTTTGAAAGCGTGGTGTTAAGCGTAAAACCGGTGGAAACAATCTCCCTTGCCCCTTCAGAGATCACATCTCCGCGCTCCACATCCTTCGGTTGTATATGTTTAAGAGCTAATCCGACTCTCGCGCCAGTCGCCGCGCTCTTTGCGTCAACGTCGTGCAGCTGGATCGACCGTATCTCGACAGGTTTCCCTGCCGGCATCATGAGCATCTTATCCTTCGCATGTATCGTGCCCTGCTTGACCACGCCCAGAATCACGCAACCGATGCCGGTCACATTAAAGACATGATCGACCGCCACGCGCGGCGAAAGCGCGTTTAACTCCGCGTTCTCGTTGTCCACTACCGCGCCAACCGAAGAGATCATCTCCTTTAGCTCTTCCATCCCTTCAAACGTCTCGGCAGATACGATGGCGCACTCCCAGTCCTCGAGGACCGTGCCAGCCCCAATCATCCGGATCTTCTGCGCAAGCTCCTCGAGTGCGTAAGGATACGAGGTATCTGACTTGGTCAGCACGATCATCCCGTGCTTGTAGTTTAACAGGTCAAGCAGGACGATGCACTCGCCTGTGGATGCATCAGGACCTTCCGGCGGGACCGCGAGAAGTACTATATCTGATAGGTCAATTGCGGTCAGGAGCGATTTTACGGACTTTGGGTAACCGGTGGCATCGGTTATCGTGAGTATGGTGCCGCTCCTGGCAAAATCGTAGATCGTGACGTCTGACACGTTTCCTTTCTTGCCAAGTTTCGATGCAAGAGTTGTTCTTCCACTCTGCTCACCTCCGATGATTGCTATTTTTGTCATGTTTACTCGTTCGTATCCCCTGTGATATATGCTAATGCTACATGGTGCTGTGTTTATGCTATGTGCTATATCTCCCGCATCTCTGCTATGCTCCCGATCACGACATCCGGCTTGATCCGGGATTGCCTGACGCTCTCCTCGGTATCAACGCCGGAGAGCACGAGCACGGTCTTCATGCCGTATCTGCTGCCTGCAAGAATATCGGTATCGAGACGGTCGCCGACCAGCGTGCATTCGTGCGCAGGAAGCCCCAGATGGTCGATCACGGCATCCATCATCGGTGGGTTCGGTTTGCCTATCACAAACGCAGATCTCCCGGATGCCGTCTCAAGCGCACGCACGATAGCGCCTGCGCCCGGCAGGAAACCGTATTCCACCGGAAGAACTGGGTCGGTGTTTGTTGCGATGAATCCTGCCCCGGCAAGGATGTTTTGAAGACCGATTCTTAATTTTTCGTAAGTGAAATCCCTGTCAAGACCGACGACAACAAAGTCTGCAACCGCATCTTTGCCCCTGCCTTCGCCACTACATTCTCCACTGCCTTCCCCACAACCACCCTCAACCCAAAACCCATCCCTGCCCGGATCAATCACATGCCCCTCTGCTTTCAGTTCATGGATCAAGCCCGCTTCGCCGATCGGATAGATTTTCTGTGCGCCGTACCGCTTCCTTATGTATACGGCAGCAGCATATCCGGCAGTGATCACGTCACTCTCCGTGCACCGGATTCCGGATGCGTTTAATCTTGCAGAGACAGCATCCCTGCTCTGTGTTGAGTTATTCGTCAGGAAGACGACTCTCGCACTATCCAGCAATCGATTGACAGCATCCGGTGCACCTGCTATCACTTCGCTGCCGCGGAATATCACGCCGTCGAGATCGAGAATGTACGCATTCATCAGATTTTGTACCTTGTGTTGTGTATTTGGACTTGGGATGCAGTTATGCATACCGCCGTCAGGACTTCGTCTGAACCTTCGACGGTTATGATATAAACAGTCAAAATGCGTCAGTTCCTGATACATTTATCGAGAAAAAAATGACGGTGCACAAGCACCGCCAGCATCGCACTGCTACCCCAGTTCAATTTTTCCGACAGCAGCCTGCAGGATCATGAGAGCATCCACCGAGGTGAGTTTGCCGTCTCCGTTCATGTCGCCCCACTTTCGTCCGATGCCATCTGAATTCACCCAGTAATCCGATGGAGTGCTGTTATCTGCATCCCAGACATCAGGCACGCCGTCGCCATCGCTATCGGTGGTGGGTTCAGTATACTCAACCATCGGGTAGAACCTGATCGCATTCTCATCATCTGCGATCTTGAAGTACATGTCACCCATGATATGCTCCTTACAATTCTCATCGAGATCGATGGTGGTTTTATCGTTTTCGAGACGGACGTTAGTAGAACTTGCAGTCATCACTTCCATAGCACCGTATGTGTCACTGGTATCGATCTCCAGCATATCATCATCGATCAGAAAGACGTATTGCAACTGCACG
>Ga0075115_10001154_pt1 | contig 13054 bp, 9 predicted proteins | sample AntAceMetag02UKH_FD_69785 | JGI IMG/M metagenome (GOLD analysis project Ga0075115, IMG submission 69785) | Saline lake microbial communities from Ace Lake, Antarctica - Antarctic Ace Lake Metagenome 02UKH | ecosystem: Environmental > Aquatic > Non-marine Saline and Alkaline > Saline | place... | reverse complement strand
ACTATCACGCTATCTGAGGCTTCAAAACCAGCTACCGTATCGCTGATCATAAAACTGATCTCTTCCATTCCATTCCAGTCTGCAGCAGCAGAAAAGGTCACTTCTAAACCATTGATCCCGATCATTATTTGGTCATTTCCCATGCTGGTTAATTCCAAGTCAAAACTTCCAGTATTAAAAATATAGGCAGAAAAATCTCGTATTAATACAGTGTCTTCTGCAAAACTGATTGTTTCCGGTAATATCAGGTCAGGAATCTCGCTAGGCTCTAATACTTCCACACTGATAATACTCTCGGCACTTAGTTCTCCATCACTTGCGGTGAAAATAATATTCTCGCTGCCTGTCCATCCAGGATCAGCAGAGAATGTAACATTCAGGTTAGTTATTTCCACCACGATATTTTCATTACCATCTGCAGCTAATGAAATTTCATCATTCTCAGGGTCTATGATATATTCAGAAAAGTCTTCAGTTATCTGGCTGTAAGAATAGAAACTAAGTTGGTCAGGCAAATCCATTTCCGGTGGGTCATTAACTGGATTGACAATTATCTGCACCTGGTCACTGGCAGTAGCTCTGATCTGACCATCATTTACTGTAAACTGCAGCTGCTCTTCTCCCCACCAGTTTTCAGGGGCATCAAGAGCAACATCAAGTCCTGTTATCTGCACGTTGATATAGGAATTACCAGAAACAAGCAGACTCAAATCATTGCCGTCAATATCATCTACATATTGCGAAAAATCAATATTTATCTGACTATCCTCATCAAAACTAAAGCTGTCTGGTAGCTCAATTACTGGAGCATCATTAACGGGTGAAACTATCACCAGCAAAGAATCTATAGCATCTACCTGACTATCATCTGTTACTGTGATCAATAAATATTCCCAGCCATTCCAGTTCTCCTCAGCATTTATGATAATATAACTTCCCGTGATGGAAGTACTGAGATTTGGACTATCCTGGCAGGAGTAATTCAAGGGATCACCATCAGGATCAGAACAATAATTATTTAGATTAATGATCAATTGACCATCTTCAGCAAAATTAACCTCTGGAGGCAAATCAATCGCTGGAGGGTCATTAACTGGAGTTACTATCACAATAAAATTATCAGAATCTGATGCTTCCCCATCACTGGCAGTAAGAGTCAGATTTTCCATCCCGTTCCAATTCTCCTCAGCACTCAAAGTCAATTGCATGCCTTCAATAGACCAGGATGTATGATAGTTATTACTAATAGTTATATCCAGATCATTATTATCCACATCAAAAATATACTCAGTGAGGTCTATGATCAATTGCGTGTCCTCTTCAAAATTAAAATTATCACTGATAAACACTATGGGAACATCATTCACAGATATAATTGTAACCAGCAAAGTATCAAGAGAAAGATTTACACCGTCGCTCGCAGAAAATACGATCTCACTTGTACCATTATAATTGTCATCAGGTATCATCTGAGCATTACCAGAATTTAGATTTATCGTTAAATCTCCACTTTCCATACAATTATAGCTGAGATTCTCTCCCTCCGGGTCATTTGCATAAAGATCAAGATCAATAGTATATGAGTTATCTTCTTCCCAGCTCAATTCTTCTGGCAGCGTCCAGACTGGCGCAAGATTTTGATTGGGGTCAGTCACAGCGTTTATAGGCAGCAGGTTGGGCGGATAACCAATATCTCCGCCTGGAAGTGAATTGGTAGTAAAATTTACCACGCAAACCAGGTTTTCACTGGCATCCCAGACGGCAAATTCCACTTCTTCTACCATATTGCCCTGAATATTCATTGTAGAAACAGCAATATCCCCTGAGATTGTCACATTACCCACCCCACGGCATTCATCATCTACAAATGCACCCACTTCATCACCGGCTACTGCCGACATACCATCAATGGTAACCTGACAATAGGCTACAGTGGAATTGGTGTAAAATACTATTTCCCACGGACGGGGAAAATCTGCATATAGGGCTAACGCGAATAATAAAATCAATACGACAATTGCTCTTTTCACTTCTTTATCCTCAATAGATTATTCTATTAACTTAATTCTTTGAATATTCAACCCGCTGCTATCAACACGATGAATATCAAATACATGCTCCAGTATATCAAAAATACTGGCTCCTGTTATCTTTTTAATTAGATTGAGTGAACTGCCTTCTATCTTCATCTCGCAGATGATATCTTTCAAGTCCACTACCTTCTCTTTTCTTTTTCTGATCCTGATAAATTGCCACTTTTTTTCTGAAAGGAAATCTATCAATTTTGCCTGAAAAATGTCAATCATATTTTCAGGAAATTCCAGTTTTATTTCTTCTTTCTGGTAATATTCCATTGATCTCATTGCTTTGGTTACAGGAGAGATCACTTTCACGATCTGCATTCCTGGCGGAAATACACCTTTTAAAGTCTTTTCCACATATTCATCAGTAAGAGATGTATCTGATAATTTTAGATCAAAATACTCACATTTACTGATCATTCCGAGCGGTAATGGTGGTCCAAAACTAACCTGCGGATGCTGATTATAACCTTCACTATATACTACCGGCAAGCCACTGGCACGCACAAGGCGATAGGTCATTCTCAGCATGTCAAGATGTCCTATATATCTTACCTGACTGCCTTTTCCGTAGAATATCCTGAATACCTTCGAATCGGTAGATTGATTTTTAACGGGCTTTTCAATCTTCCCCGGCAATATCTGATCGTGATATACTGGCTTAATATCATCTATACACAAACCGCAACCCGTACATTCATCACGACAGTCACCAGTAGTTTGTTGTTCGTTTGCTTTCTTAAATTCTGCAGCAAAATATGCTTTGCTCACTCCAATGGAAATATGATCCCAGGGCAGAGAAGCGCTCAGATCAATCTCCTTCTGATAATCACTGATGATCACTCCACTTTCAGATTCAGCTTTCTTCCATTTATCATAATCAAAATATTCATACCAGCCATCATAAAAAGCATCATTTTGATAGGCAGCATAAATCAGCTTGCCAACCTTACTGTCTCCTCTACCCAGCACGCATTCCAGCGCCTGGTACTCCAGAGTGTGATATTTCACCTTCACAAATTTATATTTCATTAAGCTGTCTTTTAGATAATGAACTTTTTCCAGAAGCAAGACCTGATCCTCTGCCTTTGCCCACTGGAAGGGCGTAAAAGGTTTGGGCACAAAAGGTGACACGGCAATATTTATCTGCAGGCGCTTACCAGAGACGGTTATTATCTTGTCTATTAATTCAGTGATAGCTTCAATATCACTCCATTCCTCAAAAGGTAAACCTATCATGAAATATAGTTTCAGCACTCTCCAGCCGTTGCTTAATGCTATTCTGATTCCTTCCAGTATCTCATCTTCACTTATGTTTTTATTAATTATATCTCTCAGTCGTTGACTGCCGGCTTCCGGGGCAATGGTAATACTCTTCTGCTGCATGTCATTCATCAAATTGATCAGATGCTCATCAAGGCTATCCACCCGCAAAGATGGTAATGAGAGCCGTGTCTGCCTGCATCCCGTAAGACCAGAAAGCTGCACCAGTAATTCCCTGATCACACTATAATCACTCGATGATAATGACGTTAATGCCACTTCTTCCCAACCGTTATTATCCACTGCTCTTTGAATCTGCTGTTTTACTGTTTCGGGTGATTTTTCTCGAACCGGACGATAAAAGAATCCTGCATGACAAAATCTGCATCCTCTACTACAGCCTCGCATTATCTCTACTGCATAGCGATCATGAGTAGGTTGCAGCCAGGGTACTAATTGCTCGTCTCCGGCAGAAAGTTCAACATCGAAATTCATATATTTCCGGGCTTTCACCAATCCGATTGATGGGTCATAAATAGCCGGGACATACATTCCCTCTATTAGGCTTAAAGCGTTAAGTTTTTCTTTGCGGCTGGCTGATAGATTTTCCATCAGGCAATTCTTAATATCCAGAATTGCTTCTTCCCCATCACCGATCAGAAAAGCATCGATAAAATCTGCTAATGGCTCAGGATTACCGGCACATGGTCCCCCGGCTATGATCAAAGGTTCATCATCTGACCTGTCTTTACTTAATATGGATATCCCAGCGAGTTCCAGCATAAAAAGGATATTGGTATAAGTTAATTCAGATTGAAGAGTAAATCCCAGCACATCAAAATCTCGGATGGCAGCTCTGGATTCCAGTGAAGGGAGTAATATTCCTTCCCTTTTCAATTCTCTGCCCATATCCGGCCAGGGAGCAAATACCCTGTCTGCCACTGCATCTGATTCTTTATTTAATATTGCATATAATATTTTGATGCCCTGGTGCGAGAAGCCCACCTCATAGACATCCGGATAAGCAAAACAAAAACATACCTTTTCGAATGATGGTTCTTTGTGAAAGGCATTAATTTCAGAATTTGTATAACGCCCCGGTTTTTCTACCCTTTCCAGCAGATGGTCATAATTAAGTTTTTGATAGCGCATTATTCTTTTATATTAAAGGGAGATTCTTCACCTTCAAAAAGATATTTATCCGTATAATCAGTACTGTCACGCAAAGCAGAAAGGTCAAGCTGAACAGATTTTACACTGCTCAGATCAGCATTGTCTACCTGCTCTTCTGGGGTTTCTTCTTTAAGGGTATCATAGATGCTGACGCTCTTTTTCTGCGTCGGCGTAATTATGCTTGCCTTCTCTACCTGAGAGGATTTTACTTTGTTACGGAAAGGAAACTTGATATCTCCATTTTTATATAGCTTAGTAATTATCAAAGTAAGAACCACGATCAGGATTATAAGGATCAAAATGGAAAACACACTGGTTGGGATCATAAATTTTTTCGGCTGCTGCTCCCTTTTATACAGTCTGCGTGGTACTGGTTTTACATATTTGCTGTTAAAAAGATGCAGCACCAGTTTATCATTAGCACCCAGAGCTTTTGCATAAGAAATTGTGATAGCTTTGGCATATCCCAGCCCTCCCATATCATCAAAATTATCCGCTTCCACGTTCATTAGATACTTCTCACTGATACAGGTCTTTTTTGCTATTTTACTTAGCAACAGCTCCTTTTCTTCTCGAACTGATTTCAGATATTGTCCAATACTTTTTTCCGTCTTAATTACCTTTTTTTCCATTGCTTTCCTCGTCTATTCAATTACCTGATTATTTATTAATATCAAGCCGCAAGTAATACCTGCCATATCCCAGGCAAGATCTTCCCAGCTCCATTTCGTATTCTGGATATAACGATCATATCCTTCCTTTAATAGTCCCAGGCTCAAAGTAAATCCTGCTCCCATTAATCTGCTGCTATCTTTACTCTCGCCAAAAACATCTTTGCTCATACCCACAGACCAGCAGGTGATTACTACACTCGAACTGAAATGCGCTATTTTATCTTTACCCAGCCAGTCATGACCGTGTAATATACTGCCAGCCAGTAGTATTACAAGCAACATTAGAACTTTATACTTCAATTATACCTCTAAATACTATTTGTACTATTCCAGTCAAATAGATTTCTTCTGAATCAAAACTTACTGTCACTTCTCCACCGGGCATACTCACCTTGATCTCTTCTCCAGCTACCAATCCTTCCTGACGACTGGTGTAGGCAGCTGCTACTGCACCAGTTCCACAGGCAAGTGTGAAACCACTTCCTAATTCATAAACCTGCATATTAAGGCTGTCACCGCCAGTGATTTCCACAAATCCATGGTTTATCGCCCTATCTTCCAAAAAATTCTCCTGCCTCTTTATCTCTTCCAGAAAATTCATTTCATCTATATCATCAAAGATCTTCACTGCATGACGATTTCCAACATCCACCAGATAGATAAAATCATCTTCATCCTCGATCTGATTATATTCCATGACTTTTCCCATTTCCACTTTCACCATTCCAGCAGCGCTTTTAAGCCAGCCCTTGCGAATACCACTATCTGTAGCTACTGTATATTCATGCTGGTTCGTTTCCTTTGAAAGCAGATATATCAGTGACCTTAGGGCACTTCCGCACATCTTGCCACGGCTGCCATCTGCATTATACATCTCCATTCTAAGGTCAGCTTCAGAACTTTCATGCAAAAATACTACTCCATCGCTGCCAATCCCAAAATGGCGGTCACTTAATTTGATCACCAGATCTTTTATATCAACACCGTTAAGCGCTGTTTTACGTTTATCAATATAAACGTAATCATTTCCCTGAGCGGTCATTTTGATAAATTCAAGCTTCATCTCTATTTCTCCCAGCTAAAACTTCACTGAAATCAAATAAACCCTGCTTATTGCTCAACCACACTGCAGCCATTAATGCTCCTGCTGCCAGCCCTTCCCTGCTGCGAGCTGTGTGACGCAATTCAATGCTGTCATATTCACTATCAAAACCAATGCGATGTTCTCCAGGGATATTCCCTCCCCGCACACTGGCAAAATGCAGCTCATCATCAGCTTTTATCCGCTGCAGATTGTCATAGATGACCTTATCTTTCTGCGGCAGTTCATCGATCAATATCTTTGCCAGATTTCTGGCTGTGCCGGATGGACTATCCTTTTTATATTTATGGTGCATTTCATAGCCATACACATCATAATCTTTCATATCTTTCATAATTTGCGCCGCTGCACGCACTATTTCATAAAATTTATTCATCCCGGGTGAGAAATTTGAACCATAAACTACACTGCCACCCATATCTGATACAAATTTCCTCAGTTCCGGCAGATGCTCATGCCAGCCGGTGGTGCCACTCACTACTTTTACACCCAGTTCCATACATTTGCAGATATTGCTATAAGCTGTATCCGGTTGAGTAAATTCCACTGCGATTTCTGCCTCATTCAAATCTTTATGGCATATTTCAGTACCCAGACGGGGGTCTATCCTGCTTACTACTTCAAGATCATAGCTGGCTGCCAGCTTCTCGATCATTTTACCCATTTGACCATATCCAATTATTGCCAGTTTGATCATCTTCTGCTCCACAATTCTATTACATTTTTCAACCAGATTCTGCCCCGTTTAAGGTCATCTAACATAATGTATTCGTTTATTGAGTGTATTTTCTGCATCCCCATTCCCACAACGATTCCCTGTAAGCCTTTGCGGGAAAACACATTCGCATCACTTCCTCCACCATTAATAACCAGCTTCTGAGTAATCCCGGTCGCCTTAAATGCCTGCTCGCTTAGCTTCACCAGTTCATCGTTTTCATCTATCATTGTTGATTGGAACGAGATATTCAGGTCAAATTCCAGGGTGCATTTATATTCACGGGTTGTAGCCTGAAACTGCTCCTTGACTTCTTCGCCCAGATTAAACAGCTTATTTTCATTATGGCTTCTGATCTCACCGGCAATTTTCACTTCATCACAGACGATATTCGTTGCTATTCCTCCACAAATCTTTCCGCAGTTCATGGTAGTTTCTTCATCTATTCTGCCATCTTTGATAGCCAGTATCGCAGCTGCTGCAGCTCTGATCGCATTATTACCTTTTTCCGGTTCTACTCCGGCATGCGCACTTTTCCCTCTGATGATTGCCTTCCAGTCAGCTTGATTAGGTGACGCTTTCACCACTTCCCCGATTTTATTACCATCAAGGACATAACCTCTTTTTGATTTTAATCTGGATAGATCAAGAGCTTTTGCTCCCAGAAGTCCGATTTCCTCACTTACTGTAAACACGATCTCCAGAGGGGCATGTGCGTCCCCACTTTCTTTGTATTCATCAAGCACTGCCAGGATCATGGCTATTCCACACTTATCATCAGCACCTAAAATCGTATTGCTTTCCGAGCGGATAATATCTCCATCAATTACTGGCTTCACTCCCTTGCCAGGCTGCACGGTATCCATATGAGCACACAAAAATAAGGGTTCCAGGTCTTTATTACCCGGGAGCCAGCCGATCAGATTACCAATCTCACCACCAGTAACTTCACCTGCCTTATCTATATATACCTCAGCACCCAGCCTTTCCAGCTCAGTTTTAAGCCCTAAGGCTATTGCCCATTCATATAGAGATTCGCTGTCTATCTGTACCAGCTCGATAAAGTAATCCAATACACTTCTGCTCATCGTTTTTCCTTATTTTTCTTCCTTAATTCACTTTCCCTATTCCGCTCAATATGTCAAGCTCAATCCCATTTACCACCCTCCTCCCGTGTGTTATTTTTCCCACACCTGAATGTTTGATAGATTAACTGGTTGGGGCAGACCCGCGTGCCTACCCTCTTTAATTAATATTAATGCAGCAAATTCCGGGCAGACACTGGTCTGCCCCTTCCAGGACATGACTCCATAAATCCCCAATTTTTATCTCTTTTAAGATCCAGAATCCTGACTTTTTATTAATATTTACTCATACTTTTTCTTAGCTGCGGGATAACATTGAAAATCCTAATTAAATTTCCCATATAATCCCACTACATACACCCCTGCAACACTCGGGTAACCTTCGGGAGACCTACGTGTAGTACAACGATGAACGGCATGACATATTGATGTTATCCCGTTCATCGTTGCACTACCCCCAGGTCTCACCTTTGTTGCCTGAATGCTGGTACAATGGTGTTAATTTGTTCAGGGTTTTCATCAAATAATCGCATTCCTATTTCTCAATTTTTGAACATCATAGTAGATACTTCAATCTCGCTTGCCGGTAATCTGGAAAAGCGACTAAGCACTATCTAACATTTTAATGTCACTATGTGCTAAGTTGTTCTGTCATAATACTGGCATTTAGATACCTTAAAGTATATTTAATTGATATTTATAGAGATAGTATATTACCAGGGTACAGTGGTAATGTTTTTAGGTTGAATTTAATAAGATTTCACAAATACAGTGATCAGATGGCAAGCTCAATCCCATTTGCCACCCTCCTCCTATTTGTTATTTTTCCGACATCAAAATATTTGATTAACAAACTGGTAGGGGCAGACTCGCGTGTGTCTGCCCGGAATTTACTGTTTTATAGTTTCGAAAGAGGGCAGACACACGGGTCTGCCCCTACCAGAATCTGGCTTCATAGATCTTCGATTTTTATCCCATAAGTGAACTAAAATCAAGTTATTTTTATAAATCCTTAGTCTTACATTACATTCTCTCTGTGTTCTCTGTGCCCTCTGTGGTTAAAAAATCTTCTACCCCCTGCCGGATCCCAGAAGTCTTGCCCTGAATACAGTTCAAAACTACTGAATCCTTACTCTTACATTAGTTATTTTTCACCAAAACAGGTGTTATATTTTGCAGTTATAACTTGACTTTATTCTTTGGAAAGCCACAGGGAACCAACAGGGAGGGTACTGGGGTGCGGGAGCATGACAAATTAAAATGTTAAAGTTATTGTTTATAGATGATTGCAGAGTTATTTCTTTAAAAAGCCTGTGAAAATGAGATTTTGAGTGTTTACGGGATTTAAAAAGATTTTAATGGCAACATACTAATGTATTTTTTTCAAGGGTAGACGGAGTGGACAGAGTAGACGTTGTGGACGAAGTGGACATTGTGAACTCAGTGAACAGAGTGGACGCAGTCGAAGAGCACTTTTAGAAAAAGCAGGGTTTTATATTTTAGATATAACCCAGTAATATTTGGAGTCCCATTTTTGCTTCAGAATATGTGGAAGATTTTTCAGGGTGACGCTGGATTTGGTATCCGAGGAAGAAATCCAGATAAACTGGCTGAAATTTGAAGAAGGTGTGCAGATCAGCAACCCCGATCAGGGTGTATTCTGTTTTGTAACCTTCGCTGAAAGCAAAATTTCCACCAAAGCTGAGATCAAACCTGCAAGCTTTTGAATAGTCCCAGACTGTGGAAATAATTGGTGTGGATGTGAGTATTTCTCGATCTATTAAGTAAATATTATAACATCCAGGAGTGATCATAAAATTTCTATGAATAGAAGAATAGCTGAGATTTGCCAACCACGATGATCTATCTGAATCTGAGGAGCGTCCATCAAATTTGTACTGAAAATAATTGCTGTAAAGCAGTTCAGCAAAAAGTCCATTCTGGAAAACATAACCAGGAGTAAGCAGCCTGATACCTTTCTCTCCTTCGATGCTTAACCCGGCAGTATAGTCCCAGGTACTCCAGTCAAAAGTTTCATCAGGAATTGTGTCATAATCAAAAGTAGATTTTGAATAATAATATTTAGTTGCGAGATATAAATTGAGAGAGTCATAAAAATTAAAAATACTCTTGAATTCCAGATCCAGAGCAGTATTATATTTACTAATAATTGTCGTTGAATTAGCAGTATGATAAGTCAGATTGCCATGGTTAATTCTTCTCAGAATTTCTGTCTTGCCACTAAGCTCCCATCTATCAAAGAGCAGTATTCTGGAAGTACTTTTAAAGATATACTTATGAGGATAATATTCCATCCTTAGTTTATCATTCTCTCTCGTAACTAAAGTGAAATCAGCTTCAGCATCTGCAAAAAAACCATAATAACCCGGGTTAGTAGTTAAATCATTTATATCCTGTGCCTGGATAGACAAGGCGGATATAAATATAATCATCAGCAATAAAAGTCTTGGGATCTTCATTTAATACCTCCATCAGTTGTACAAAATATCGTTTTATTAAATATTTTGGCAAGAAATTTTATTTACTGCCTGGAGCCGGGATTTTTTGTGGACGTTGTGGACGCAGTGGACGGAGTGGACGTAAAGAACGTTGTGGACAGAAGTGAGAGTAATTGTGTACACTCTTATTTACTTGACACAAATATAATAAATGAGTAAGGGGGGAAATAGTGCAGGATATTTTCTATAAGGGACATAACGTTGGTTCTCGTCGGGCTGATTTCATTATTGATGGTAGAATTATGGTGGAATTAAAAGCTTTGATTCGATTGGAAGATGCACACCTGGCTCAGGCAAAGAATTATCTCACAGCCTACAAATTAGAGACAGGACTTCTCATAAACTTTGGAGCAGTTAGTCTTGAATATACCCCTGATCAGGATTAGTGGGATAAAATCGTCGGGATCTGGATTTACGGGATTTACAGGATGAAGAGGATTAAGAGAATTAAGAGAATTAAGAGGTGGTTATTATGAGAAGAAATTCAATTTGTCTGTTGTTTATAATTTTATTGTCGGGTTCACAGGTATTTGCTATAAGCCAAACTGATAGGGGGTATTATCTTCAGCCATCTCCTGAGGTAGAAGTAACTGGGCGAGTTGTAGGCTCTGATTTTCCTGATATTGGAATTGCCAATGCAGAGGTAACTTTAACGGGAATGGGAACACATACGGGAATAACTGATGAAGATGGTTATTTCATGATAGATACGGTTTATTCTGATAACACCTATGAGATGATCATTGAGGCAGAAGGCTACCAGGTTTTTATTGGCGAAGCAGTGATCGGAGCAGATGATACTGATCTTGGTGATATAATAATAAATGAAATTGTATTTCCTGCTTATGACGTAATAGCTGCTCAGAACGAATATGAAACTTTGGCTGAGATTATCTGGCACAGTCCCGGACAGGGATTGGTAGAAGACTACAAACTCTATCGTCTGCTGCTGGGAGATGAAGAAAATGAAGAAAACTGGATCATGGTTGCCGAGGGAATATCAGACACGGTTTATAGTGATCTAAGCTGGGCAACAGTGGAGATGGGCGTTTATAGATATGCAATAAAGGCAGAATATTTGAACAATGTGCTTTCAGAATCAGCTTTCAGTAACTGGCTGGGAAAAGATATGCTGGCAACGTTGGAAGTTACTCTAACTACCAATATTGGCGATATTCCAGAGGGAGCGATCATTACTCTGGAGGCAACAGAACCTGATCCCGATGGTAATTATCCTAATCCATTTAATCCGGTAACGAATATCTGTTATGAGATTGAGGAAAACGGTGATGTGCTGGTGAACATCTATAATCTGCGAGGGCAGAAGGTGGAAACGCTGGTAGATGGGTATTTTGAAGCGGGGAAACATGCTGTTATCTGGGATGCTGATAAATTTGGCAGCGGGATATACTTTGTCTATTTTGAAAGTGACACAAGGCGCGAGGTGAAGAAGATCACTATTTTGACGTAGCTTAGCGAAGAATATTGAGTTAATACGGTATTTCCGGATTGACTTAAGCTGCTGGGCAGGGGATAAAGAAAATAAATCTGGAGTAATAAATCGCTCTCAAGTCAATCTGACGGGTACATCATCTTAACTCGATAGCTTAATTATGGGTTCAGGTTTTGATTGACATGTGAGTGGTTGGAATAATATTTTACAATTCAAATATTTATAGTACAGGAGAGATGCGATGGCTAATGAAATCAGAGTAAGATTTGCACCCAGCCCCACAGGTTACCTGCATGTGGGTGGCTTAAGGACGGCTTTATATAATTACCTTTATGCCCGTAAAGTAGGCGGGACATTCATTTTACGGATAGAAGACACAGACCAGACCCGGTATGTGGAAGGGGCAGTGGAAAACCTGCTGGCGACTATGAAACTGGTAGGTTTACAGGCAGATGAAGGACCGGAAGCAGGTGGTAATTATGGACCCTATTACCAAAGTCAACGGACAGAATTATATAGAAAATATGCGCTTGAACTGGTAGAAAAAGGAGCAGCATATTACTGTTTCTGCAGTTCAGAAGATCTGGATAAGATGCGTGAGGAGCAGCAGAAAGACGGCTATGTGACGGGATATGATGGACGTTGCCGTAATATACCACCCGCTGAAGCAGCCGCAAGAGCTAGCGCAGGAGAAGATCATGTGATCAGATTGAAAACACCTGATGAGGGTGAGGTATTCTTTTATGATGTTGTGAGAGAGAAGGTGACTTTTGACTGGAATATGGTTGATGATCAGGTGCTGGTCAAGAGTGACGGCTTTCCTACCTATCATCTGGCAAACGTGGTTGATGATCATCTGATGGAGATCAGTCACGTGATCAGAGGTGAAGAATGGCTTTCCAGTGTGCCTAAGCATTTATTCCTTTATGAGCAGTTAGGCTGGAAACCACCTAAGATGGCGCATCTGCCATTACTGCTGAATCCTGATA
>Ga0075115_10001152_pt1 | contig 13064 bp, 7 predicted proteins | sample AntAceMetag02UKH_FD_69785 | JGI IMG/M metagenome (GOLD analysis project Ga0075115, IMG submission 69785) | Saline lake microbial communities from Ace Lake, Antarctica - Antarctic Ace Lake Metagenome 02UKH | ecosystem: Environmental > Aquatic > Non-marine Saline and Alkaline > Saline | place... | reverse complement strand
TGTTTTGAGCTTTGGTCTCCTGTAATTGACTATCTTGAAACCTTTTCACCAGCAGATAATCTGAATAATTACCCGGAAATTTGATTATTCCAATATCTGTGAAAACAAAGAGGAAATCGACAACTCTATCCAGGAAATACCGATCATGGGATACTGTGATAATGCAGCCTTTGAAAGCATCCAGATAATCTTCCAATATCTCCAGGGTTTTAATATCAAGATCATTTGTAGGCTCATCTAAGATAATAAAATTAGCTCCAAACATAAGCGAAGAGAGCAGATACAATCTTTTCTTTTCACCCCCGGAGAGGGACTTTAATTTTGACTGCTGCATTTTCCCATCAAAAAGAAATTTTTCCAGCATTTCCGAAGCAGAATGTAACATACCATCCTTCGTGCGGATATGTTCAGCATAATCTCTGATATAATCAATTACTTTCTGTTCAGGCTTAAAATCATGATTTTCCTGTTTAAAATAGGCAAATATTGTATTAAGTCCAATTTTGATACTGCCTTGATCAGGAGTTTCCTCACTAGAGATCAGGCGTAGCAGAGTAGTTTTTCCGCAGCCATTAGTACCGATAATACCAATTCTTTCCATCTTTTGAAAGATGTGAGAGAAACCACTAAAAAGGTGTTTCTCATCATAAGATTTAGCAACGTTTTTTAGTTCAAGAATAGTTTTTCCCATTCTCTTGCTGGCAAAAGCAATTTCCAGCTCAGAATTTGATACGAGATAAGATTTATCTATAAGTTCTTTAACGCGGTCAATATGGTTTTTAGGTTTACTTGTGCGAGCTTTTGCTCCGCGGTGAAGCCATTTGATCTCTTTTTTGAGTTGAGCCCGACGCCTGGTTTCTTTACGTTCGGAGTCTAAAAGGTCAAATTCTTTTTTTTGCAGATAATAGCCATAATTTCCATCATAGAATCTGATCTTTCCATCTTCCATTTCCATAACCCGGTTTGAGACAGCATCAAGGAAATACCGGTCATGGGTTACGAAAATTATTATACCCTTGTAATTGAGCAGATATTCCTGCAACCACTCGATAATATCTACATCAAGGTGGTTGGTAGGCTCATCAAGGATCAGGATATCAGGATCGTCCATAAGTACTCGAGCCAGATCAAGCCGCCTTTTCTGTCCACCAGAGAGGATACCTGTATTCAGGCTCAAGTCAGAGAATCCGAGGATATCAAGGAATTTTCTGGCTTTGACTTCAATGTCCCAGACCTGTTTTGCATCAATTTCAGTCATCAAACGCTGCTGTTCAGCAACCAGTTCAGGAAGATCAACATCAGGTTTTTTCATTTCATCTTCTAATTGATGATACCTGCGAAGCAGATTGTACTTGGGATTGCTACTGAAATATATTTGCTGATAAACCGAAAGATCATCATCAAGCTCAGGAATTTGAGGTAGATAACCAATTTTTATATTACTGCGAAAGACGATGGATCCGTTATCAAGTGGTTCTCTGCCAGTGAGCATTTTCAGGAAAGTGGATTTTCCGCAGCCATTAATCCCGATCAAGCCGATTTTATTATTTTCATGAATGCCAAAAGAGGCATCCTGGCAAATAAGCTTTTCGGCAAATGATTTGCTTAGTTTTTCTATGGAAACAATATTTTTGGTCAACTAATGTATCCTTGCAATATTAATATAAAAGTCTAAAGAAATGACGGATCTGGTCAGCATACTTACCATAAACAACCACCTGATGATTTCCACAGATATTGTCAAACCAGTCATGAAGCGATTCATTCGTCTGAATTTGCATGGAGCTTCGGCAGAAGCTATTTTTCCCTACTATTTCAGAATTCACGGTGCCTTCTAGAACATCAAAGCGGGAATCTTTGCCTATGCGAAAAACCGTGATATCCCGAGGTTGCCTGACATCCATAAATTCCTCTATAAAATCAAATTCCGGGGCATTATTAAAAAGAAAAGTACTATTGATATTGAACATGTCCATGGGAACTGTGCAATGCGTTAAATAGAGCAGGTTATCAATAAAATCTATGTGAGAGATATTTGTCATCCAGCAGTATTTTTCAGTTAACAAATTAAGTATTTTAAGTGAGAAGGCAGCTTCCAGATCACCCTCACAGGCTGAGATAATGCCTTCTTCATTAAATCTATCCATTGTGAGGCAAAAGGACGAGCCTTGCTGCTGCATGTCTTTGCAGCGGACAGCCAGCATATTTGCTTCAAATTTTTTCAGGAGTCTATTTATTGCCAGATAGCTGACAGCAGAATTATAAAACTCAGCAGGAGGTAGTTTAGCAAGGTCATCTTTATTATACCAGTACTCAGCTTCTTCATTCGCGATTTTGGGATCTACCTTGTCATAACTGTGTAGGAGTTCATTCACTGAAGTCGGATATATCTTTGTTTTGAAAGGGGGCGGAGGTGAAAGGAATTCGGATGTGAGTACCCACTCGTGTGGTTTGCCAATCATCAGAAGCTTGGACTCATTCATTTTTGTCTTATATTTTTCTATATTAAAAAGTAATTTGAAAGCTTCCTCTGTATATGTGGCAATCTTAATCTCGCTATTTGCATGATAATAACCATTGAGTTCGGCACCCGATGAAAGCGCATTATTGATCGGTAGACAATAAATATAAATGGTGGAAAAAGCTTTCTGGACAATTTTTTTTACCAGCACTTCAGTTCCACCAGACAGCAGGAGGATAATAATTGTTTCCAGAGGATTGATAAAGGGAGGTAAAATTGGTTCCGACCATACCTTAAGATGAGATAACTCTTTTTCTTTCAGATATTTCTCTACTTTTATCACATCAGTATGGGGAGAGATCAGAACAAATACATTTTCCATTTACTAATTAATCTCCAGACTATAAATTTCATCATTCTTTTTTAAAAAATTAGCTGATAGATAATTAGTTAAACTGTCAAGACATTGTTAACATTTATCTGAAAAATGATGTAAGAAAAAACGAGAACGTGACTGAAAATCATACTATTCATGTCCATATCAGTTAGGATGAAATGTAGTTGCTGCGTAAATTTAGAAGCTTTCAGGGTAAAAAAAATGGTACATGTGTAGGGATTCGAACCCTAGACCCGCTGATTAAGAGTCAGCTGCTCTACCAACTGAGCTACACATGCACTCGGGAGCAAAAGTTAAATTCAGGTTAAAGCTGTCAAACAATTTGCGGATAAATTTATGAGATAATTTTGGGTATTGACAAAAAGAGTAAAGTATAATAAGTAAGCCGTCAATAAGGAGAAGCAGAAAATGTTTGCAGTAATGGTAGATCATAAATTAAGGGATTATCGGGATAAGATAGCCTATAGTATAGATTATATATTTACTGTATTGGGCTATAACTACCGGATTCTTGCTGATGATGAATATGCGAAAGTGGAAGAGATACCCTTCATGTATGTATCTGATAAGAAGATAGTTGAGGACTATTTATCTGATAATCCGCGAGGGTTTGCAATTTGCATTTTGCATGATCCCATTCATTATAATTATGAAAATCTGGGCAGGGCTGATATCAAGCAATTACTGAAAAGTTTTAATATAGGTCATGATATTCCATATTTATGCAGCAGGGAGATAGTGGAACCCATATCTTTTACCTGTGATTCGCAGCAAAAGCGTTTTTATGTGGGAGTATTTCATTTTGATCTGATCGGTAATATATATTTTCATTTAACCGGCAGGGAGCAGAATGCATTCAATCAGCGGGATCCACATAAGCAGTACTTATATCAGCAATCGAATTTTGAAAAATTTATGAGTTACCCTTATTTAACAGGAATGATCAATTTGGTAGAATTATTTCTGGGAGAAGGGGAAAACTATTTAAGATATCCATTGATGCAAAAGCCAGTATGGCCAGGAAATAAGCAGTATGCTGTAACAATCAGTCATAATGTTGATAAATTAACTAAATGGAACTGGAGTACTTTTTGGGGTAGTTTCTTTTACTGGTTCAGAAGCTTCTGGCGGGTGAAATATCATTTAAGGAATTTTTGGGGTTTGCTGAGATACTTATTTGATAACTGGGAGCCATACTGGAATTTTGATCTTATATCGGGTCTTGAACATGATAATGGTATCAGGAGCACCTATTTCTTTGGAGTAAATTATTCTGACAAACCGGGTGTCGATTATGATCTGAATGATGAAGACCAGAAGAAGCAGAAGAATGAACTGCAGGCATTTGGGCATGATTTCGGACTGTTTTTAAGTGGTGAAAATGCAGAAGAGAAAATTGCCACTTCATTAGATAAATTGACTGAATTTACTACTTCAAAAATTAAAGGAGTGCGCAAGGCAAATCTGTTGACACTGAAAGAAGAGGACATATTAAACAGCAAAGATAGTGATCTGGTGTGGGATAGTTCCTTGACAATGCCGGATCTGCAGGGTTTTGTGAATGGGATTGGCTATCCATATTTTATAATTCCTGCGAATATAAATGAGGGGACCCTGATAGAACTGCCGGTGAATTTTAGTGATCAAGCTCTTTTAAATGGCAAAATATCCTTAACTCGAGATGCTCTGGAAGAAAAGATCGAGGACATGATAGATAAAGCAAGGAAGTTCAGATCTTTATTAGTTTTTAATTTCAGTTTATACACTTTTGAAGAGATATTGCTTTTATCTGAAATATATAAATGGTTGATGGAGCGATTAAAGGGAGATCCTTCGGTATGGAAGGCACGGCTTTCAGAGATAAGTAACTGGTTAGAGCAAAGGTCAAGCGTAAAAGTACATAATAAGCGTGATCTGGTTGAGATTGAGATAGGTCGAGATATTGATGAGATTACCCTGTATTTGAAGGGATTATGGCGTGTGACAGAAATCCTGGAACGTAAAATATTGGAAAATGAACAGGAGGAGTTAGACCTGTTTACAGAGAATACCTGGTGGCAATTGAATGATGCGGAGGTGATGGTTACGGGTAGGATGCTGAAGGTGAGGAATGCAAAGAGTGGTTGCCGGATCAGGATAGAGACGGAGAAATTTGGTTAGAAGAGTTAAAAGGATAAGATGCCAAAAGCCTTAATAATCTCTTATTTCTTTCCACCATTAAGTGGACCAGGTGTGCAGCGGTCATATAACTTCGTCCGTAATTTACCAGCTAATGGGTGGGAACCAGTAGTTTTAACTGTTAAAGATATAAGTTACGTAGCTCGAGACGAATCATTGATGGACAAACTTTCAAATACAGAGATCATCCGAACTGAGACTGCAGACCCCATGCGAATCATATATTTGTGGGATAAAATATGGGGCAGGAAAGAAGGGGATAGTGCATATATTCACGCCAGTCAGAATCTACGTAGTTTTGGGAGAGATGTATTTCCCATTGATTCCAAAATAGGGTGGCTGCTAACAGCATACAAAGAAGCCTGCAAGCTGTGTCGTTTACATGATATCAAGGTGATCTTTGCAACTATGAGTCCTTTCACTTCAGGCATTCTAGCTTATATGGTGAGTCAGAAAACAGGATTGCCCTATATACTTGATTATCGTGATCTGTGGCAGGGTAAGCCGGATATCAGCTATTTCAGCAGATTTCACCGCAGGCTGGCAGAGACATGGGAAAAACGGATAATCAGAGCAGCGGATTCTATTATCCACGTTACGGACAGGTCTAAGGAACGGTTTCTGGAGATCTATCCGGAATGCGGAAGTGATAAAGTGAGTGTGATCTATAATGGATATGACCGGGAAGCGATCTCGAAAGAGATCCCAGAGCAGAGTGATAACAGCAGGATAACATTTACCTATGCAGGACATTTTTACGGGAAACGAAATCCCAGGTTATTTCTGGAATCAATTAAAGAGCTCATCGATGATGATTATCCTCTGGATGGAGTAATATTTGAATTTATTGGTAGTTTTCCTAAGTCAATCGAGGAATTATTTTTTGAACATGAATGTTTAAAACGGATAAAGTATCTGATTTATGGAGATTATATAAAAAAATTGATTGACAGCACGGTATTATTATTATTCATTTCAAGTGAAGACAGCAGGATGATATTGACCCAGAAATTATTTGAATATCTGGCTGTAAAACGTCCGATCCTGGCAATGATACCGGAAGATGGGGAAGCAGCGGGGATCATAAATAAATATTCTGCTGGACTTGTTATTGATGGATCAAGTAAAGAAAAAATTAAAGCCGGGATACAGGAATTCTGTGGGATAATCAGAAAAGGGGATCTAACTAAAAGGTTTAATGTGGCAAATAATGATTATAGAGAATTTGAACGCCAAGCTCAGGCAAGGCAACTAGCTGAGATAATGGATAAAGTTACTGATGAATAAAAAGAAACTGCTCCATATACAATTATTGCCTCTTCTTTCAGGAGTGCAGAACATGATGCTCAGCCTGCTTGCAGGTTTAGATAAAAACGAGTATGAGATCTATGTGATAAGCAAACCTGGTGGTCCTTTAGAAAAGGAAGTGGAAAAGGAAGGATACCACCATTTGCCAGTGAAATATCTGGAACGGAATATTTCTATCTTTGATCTGGCTGCTATGAACAGCATTTATAAACTTATCAGGAAGTATAAATTTGATATAGTGCATACCCATTCCAGCAAAACGGGATTTATGGGAAGAATTGCGGCAAGACTGGCAGGCGTGAAGCAGGTATATCACACAGTACATGGTTTTGCCATCCACGAGCATCAATCGAATCTCGTTAATATGATTTATATGTTTCTGGAAAAAATAGCCGGCAGGTTTTGCAACAAAGTGATATTTGTTAATGATCATGAGCGAGAAATGGCGATAAGAAGGGGAATTTTACCCGCAGAGAAAGCGATAACAATTTATAATGGAATTTCATTGGAAGGATTTAAGGTTAAGAATGCTGACGATTATCTGTCAGACAGAAATTACAAAGAGAATCCATTTACGATAGGTAGTGTTTTGCGTTTCACAACCCAGAAAAATGTATATAACACGATCAATGCGGCAATTACTGCCTGCCAGAAAAATGATGATATTCAGTTTGTATTTGTAGGAGATGGAGATGATTTTTTGATTTGTAAGAATTTGATTGATCAGGCTAAAATGAATACCCGAATACTACTCACTGGCTGGCAGGTAAAAATAAATGAGATATTGATCAAACTTGATGCTTTCATCCTTTATTCACGGTGGGAAGGTCTCTCGATCTCCATATTGGAAGCTATGGCAAGCGGGTTGCCCATAATAGCATCTAATATTAAGGGTAATAATGAATTAGTTGATTCAGAAAATGGAATACTGGTGGACGTGAAAGATTCAAATACATTAATTGATATACTTGTAAATCTACCTCGACGTAAGACAGAATTGCATGACTGGAGTAAAATATCACGCAGTCGAGTAGAAGAAAAATTTGCTATTCAAAGATTTATCAATGAATATAAGGCAATTTATGACAATTAGCATATATGCCTTGAGTTTTTTAATTCCCCTAATATTGACATTCTGCCTGGTGCCGGTTAATATAAGATTATCAAAAAAAATGGGTATGCTTGATATGCCTGATAATCGAAGAATTCACAAGGAACCTGTAGCGCTTGCAGGAGGTCTTTCCTTTGCTCTTCCTATAATATTGATGGAGATCATTCTGGCAATAGTCTTTAAGGAATATCAGGACAGGTTTATGGAGCTTGCAATTGGTGGGAGTTTGATAACTGCACTGGGCTTTCTGGATGATAAGAAGCAATTTACTGCCAGGTATAAGTTGATTTTTCAAACTGCAATAGTCAGTTTTATGTATTTTGCTGGATATCGAATGAATTTACTGACAAATCCCTTTGGTAATGCAATAAATCTCGGGATATTTTCCTATCCGTTCACATTATTGTGGTATCTTGCTGTGATCAATGCTTTTAATCTTATTGATGGTATTGACGGACTGGCAGCGGGGATATCAGCTATAGCAGGAGGTGTGATCCTTACAATTGGTATAATCAATCACGATCCATTCGTAAGTGTTTTATCACTGATATTAATGGCAGGAAGCATTGGTTTCCTCTATTATAATTTTTTTCCGGCACGCATCTTTATGGGTGACACGGGAGCGTTATTTCTGGGATTCACTATTGCCTCTATCTGTATTTCAGGTGTAGGACAGTTTAAGGGGATTACTACAATGACATTATTGATCCCAATTGTTACATTGGCGTTACCATTGATAGAGACTTCTAATACGATATTTCGCAGGATGAAAGATAACCGGCATATATTTCATGCAGATAAAGAGCATATTCATCATAAACTGCTTGAACTGGGTTATTCTCAGAAAGCAATAGCCTTAGTGCTTTATTTTATAACATTTTTATTTGGATTGATCGCAATTGGATTTTCGTTCTCCAATAAACGGTTATTTCTATTGATCTTGATCCTATTAGTATTTATTCTATTTATATTGATAAATCTACTCTACAGCAAGGAATTTAAAAAATGAAAAAATTAATTTTAGTGCTAATTCTCATAACCGTAATGGCAGGTTATGGAGAGACAATTCTGCGCTCTTGGCGCAGCTACACGAATACAACCCATATTTCTGATCTTGAGATCGATGGTGATATTATCTATATGGCAACCTGGGGTGGACTTCTTGAATATGACTTCACAAAGGGGAGTTTTGAGGGTCCGATTAAAATGGAAGACGGCCTTACTGATAATGAACTGAGCTCAATCGAATTGCTAGCAGATGGAACTCTACTGATAGGTAGTAAAACTGCGGGTATTAATAGAATAGCAGATGGTGAATTTAAGATGCCACTTGGTGAAGAAAATGGATTGTCATCAGAAAAAGTATATGCTTTGGCATCATATAATGAGAAATATGTGGCGATCACAGATGATGGGATCAGTATATTCAGTGAATTACCAGTCTGGCCTCTGCCGGCAGTGGCTAATTATGATCAGAGTGATGGACTGAGTTCGGCTAATTACAATGCAATAGCAATAAACGATAACGGGATATTATATTGCGGTTCAGAGAATGGTATAGATTATGCAGATCTAAATGCAGAAGAGATTGTCTGGCAGCAATTAAATTCTTCAAATTCAGAACTGGGAGATAATTATATCACAAGTATTTCATGTAAGGATTCCCGAACAGCGATAGGGACAAAATCCGGTATCTATTACTTTGAGGATACACTTATTGGTGGTAGAGTAATGCAGAAATTTGGTGAAGATGTGGCGTATTACCCTGTATTTCTTGATCAGGAAGGCAATATCTGGGCAAGCAAGGGATATTGGGATGAGGATGAGCTTAAGGTGCTTGATAGTGATGAGGAAATGATAATCAAGTTTGGAATAGATGGCAGTGAAACTGTGTGGACGCAGGATGATCTGGGTACTCTTAACAGCATGGTAACCTCTATCAAAGAATTTCAGGGAGGAATAGTAATCTCGACCTGGGGAGACGGAATATTGATCTATAATGGAGATTACTGGAGCGATCCTATAACTCAGAACTGTATTGGAGCCAATTTCACTACTACCTTGAAAATGGATAACCAGGACAGATTATGGGTTGGGAATGGGATTTTGAGTCCTCCCGACACCAGAAGAGGAAATAGGGGATTATCTGTATGGGATGAATATGAATGGAGAAATTATTCTTCTGAGAATTCGGGACTTACCAGTAATAATATCAATTCCATCGTTCCTTTGGCTAACGATAAATTCTGGTTTACTTCTTATTCCAATCTGGATGAAGCTTTTTCGGGAATAAATATTTTGGATTACAATAATCCAGATGATCCAGAGTGGGATTTTTATTACTATTTTGACGAGGCTGGTCATTTACCGACTGGAAATATTGGTAATTCATTTCTGGGCAGGGATGGTTATATTTGGTTAAGCTTTTATAATGGTATTGAAGCACCTGATGGTGGTGTTGCACTTTATAATGAAAATGTTGAGCAGCAGCATTTTTTTATCGCTCCCGATGTGTTGTATGAAGGGGCCCCTAATATAATATATGCTTATCAGGGAGAGCATTACACCGTAATTGGTAGCTGGTTATCAGGATTTGAGTTATGGACAGGGGAAGGACTTCCAGAGACTGATGACATTGTGAACTGGGAGCAGCCAGCAAATCAGGATTTTACGAATGGCCACGTATATGATGCCATTGAAAGGCATGAAATGTTTGAAGATCAAATCTGGATAGCGTCTTCCAAGGCACTATATCGGTATGATGGTGAAGACTGGTTCCGGTATGGGAAAGAAAGCACTAAGTGTCAATATTTGTCAGGCAATGGGACATCCTCAAGCTGGCAACCGCAGACATTGATCATTGGAGTAAATGATTCTCCAGACTGGTGGTATTTTGAGGGTCAGGAGAGATTATATGGCGGAGTGAGTACTTATCCCACAGCATTACTTGTTGATCCCTTTAATAATTTATGGATTGGTACCGAAACCAATGGAATATGCCGGTATGACATAGATAATAACAAATTTAATACCTGGAACATGGATAATAGTCCCTTATTATCCAATAAGATAAATGATCTGGTTTATGATAAAAATACGGGAACAATGTATATTGCCACAGCGAGTGGGCTGAATTCTGTGATGATTGGTGTGAGTGATGAGGATAATCAGGAAAAGGAATTAAGTAAGATACTGGTATATCCCAATCCATTTTATCCGGAAAAGGATGCACTTGTGATGATAGAGAACAAGGATCATCTCACAATGCCCCTGGGTGGCACAACCTGCAATATCTATGATTTGGAAGGGTTACTCGTTAGAGAACTGGATTTGAATAATTTTCAGCAATTTGAGTGGGATGGGACTAATTCTGCGGGAAAAAAATGTTCATCAGGGGTATATTTTTATTTGATTAGCAGCAGTGATGGAGATGTTGAACGCGGGAAGATCATCCTGGTAAGGTAAATGAAAAGATTGCTGTTCTTTAGTGCATATAATGCCCCATTTGTGCAAAAGGATATTCAAATTCTGAGAAAGGAGTATTCTCTGGAATCAGCTTGTGGCAATAAATTGAAGAAATCAATCTGGAATTATCTATTGATCTTTTGGGGTTCAATGTGGCAGATCCAAAGGTCAGACCTAATTTATTGCTGGTTTGCTGATTATCGGGCAAGGACTGGGGTGTTCTGGTCAAAGTTTTTCAGAAAGAAGTGTGCAGTTGTTATTGGTGGTTATGAGGTAAAAGCTCTCTTATATGATAATGTTGAGCCAAAGGCGATATCTTCTCACTTTTACTTTATACTAAAAAATGCTGATCTGATAATTAATGTTTCTGATCATTACCAAAAAAGGTTATGTGAAATATTTCCTCAATTTACAGCTAAAATGGTTCGTATTTATAATGGGATTGAAATAAATCAGCAGGGAATGGAAATATTAAAGAAAGAAAAACTAGTTCTTACTGTATGCTCAGGCAATACGGCAGCAAGGTATATGGAGAAAGGGATTGATCTTTTTATTAAGGCTGCTCAAAACTTACCTGCATATCAATTTGTGATCATAGGACCTGAAGGTAATTTGAAAGAGAAAATAGCTGAAAAAATTAATTCCGATAATCTGGTGATAATACCTCCTATGGCTGAAGAAAGCCTGAATGAATGGTATCAAAAGACTAAGGTATATTGTCAGTTTTCCAGGAACGAATCTTTTGGATTAGCAGTGGTGGAAGCGATGTCATGGCAATGTGTACCAGTGGTTAGCTCACTTCCCAGCATGGAAGAGAGGATAGGAGATACTGGTTTTGTGCTGGAAACACGAGATATTCAGGAAGCAGTTGATAAAATCGAGATGGCTATGAATGCTGTTATTGAGAAAGGCAAAGAAGCTGCTGATCGGGTGGAAGTGTTGTATGATATTAAGATTAGAGAGCAACAGTTAATAACAAAATTGAAGGATTTAATTGATGAGCATTAATAAATTATGCATTCTTGGTCAATCAGAGATGTGGGAAAATTTGCTGATTCAAATAGGAATACCTTATGATATTTTTAATGCTTCCGATCAAGTGTCCCGGAAAACCAAATATTCTGCTCTGATATTTGTTGATATTATTTCTGATGAAAAGTTGCAAATATTGCGTAAACGCTTTGGTAAAAAGGTTATATTCATTTTCACATCAGTCTGGGGAAGATTAAAAAAAAGGCTGAAATCAGAAGAAAAACTGATCTGGTCAGGAGAAGAATACAGGTTCGGATTTCAAATGGAGATTTATGAATCAGAGTTTGGAGTTGAGAGAACCAGATATTTCTTCCCGATCAAGCTTAATGATCTTACTGTGGGAGTAAGTCAAAGAAGGCAATTTTATTATTCCAGACAGGAGCTGCCATCCGAAAGAGTCAGCATGATCAATTATCGTGAAATCACCCGATTTGTAAAAAACTTTTTAGTGGATGCTTTTAAAAAATCCGGTAAAGAACTATTGGGATATGGCAGTTTACCTGATGAAAAACCGCTTTTCATATTCAGGATAGATACAGATTTTGCTGAGATAGGTGAAATCAAAGCTCTATATGAAATTTGCAGAAAATATGGGATATCAGCTACCTGGTTTGTTGATGTTCATGATAATGAAATTCTTGAGTATTATAAAGCGATGCAGGATCAAGAGATAAGTCTTCATTGTGATAAGCATTATGTATATCAGGATAAAGTAAATAGCCTTGAAAATATTCAAGTAGGATTGAATAAGTTATTAGATCATAAGATAAGTCCAGCGGGATTTGCTGCACCTTTTGGAGACTGGAATCAGGCATTGGAAGAAGTTTTATTTGAATCAGGATTTACTTACTCTTCTGAGTTCAGTTTTGCCTGGGATTCATTGCCTGTAATGCGAAAGCAGGGAAAGCAAAGGTTATTACAGATTCCCATTCATCCAATAAGCCCCGGCAGGTTAAGACGCTCACATTTTAGCCAGGAGGAGATGCTGGATTATTATCTCAAAGTGATTGATAACAATGTAAAAAGTAATATCCCGGCAATTATCTATCATCATCCTGCCCATGGAATGCTGAATTTGATCGAAGAGATATTTAAATATCTGAAAGCAAATA
>Ga0075115_10001147_pt1 | contig 13082 bp, 13 predicted proteins | sample AntAceMetag02UKH_FD_69785 | JGI IMG/M metagenome (GOLD analysis project Ga0075115, IMG submission 69785) | Saline lake microbial communities from Ace Lake, Antarctica - Antarctic Ace Lake Metagenome 02UKH | ecosystem: Environmental > Aquatic > Non-marine Saline and Alkaline > Saline | place... | reverse complement strand
ATCTGAACACCCCTCCATCGAGCAGGTCGCTTTTATCATCATATGAAGCTTGTCCGTCAAACGGACAAGCTTAGTATTAAGCAGCATTGCAGGCTGTGGTACGAGAACAATGTATCGATCTCCGGTCATCGGGAATGGACAGTGCCGTAGGAAACGATCCCTCTCCAACATACTATTGAGCGAGAATACAAAAATTATAGCAACCCCAGGAAGAGTCCCGGCCGGTTTTTCCCGATCGGGCCTGCAACGTGATCGCCAACCAAAAAAAGGCCTAAGAATAGTTCGAATAAAGACCCCGCTACAAACACCAGTAGTAATTCCACGGCTTTTTCCTGCTCTTTGGTTAGGGTTCCTACCATTTCAAAATGCTTGGAAAATAATTTTCAAAATTGGTCCAAGGTTTTTAAATTTATCCCTCTCGGCCCACCCCCTAGAAAAACATCAAAAAAAACAGCTTGTATCATATATATATCTTTTAATCATTAACCCTTGAAATATTTACATTAATTATCTTGATTTATTGGGTAATGATTCGTTTTTCATTTTCATTATTTTTGATTCTTTTTATCTTAATTCTTGTCTACCTTGTTTTATATTAATCCCTTTTAAATATTCGCGCTACTTCTATTTCATTCTATTCTTTTGATTTTGTCCTATTCAAACTTAATTTATTCCCATTGTTTTGATGTTTGACTATAAAAAAGAGTAGTTACCCACATCGGTTACCTACTCTTGTAGAAATTGGAATTACGTAATTTCAACTTATTAGTGTCCGCTAAGCGGACATTTTTATCACAGGAGATACTAATCGCTTGAGAATATTTACCCTCTTACGGTCCAAACCCTTCCGATCCAAGCAGCCAGAACCTCTCCCCGCCCACACGCCACAACCCAGTGGCTCCAGAACGCTACCTCTCCATCCTCATTCATGCAGTAGTAGTTTCTATCTCGTACATACACGGTTTGACTGCATTCCGGGTATTTTTTCTTTCTTCTCGGCTCAGGAACCAGCTCGGCTTTACAGTAGGGACAGTAACCTTTCATCTGAACTCCCCTCCATCGAACAGGTCGCTTTTATCATCGTGTGGAGCTTGTCCGTTTGACGGACAAGCTTGCCCAATCAATAGTTAACTATTAGCCATTTTTGCTTTTTCCCCTTTATCCCGCGACTTCAACTATGTGCCAGGGTCATAACATCGCCGCTGTTGAAATCTTTTAGGCCATTACAGATAACCTTTTTTGGCCATAATTATTAAGCCTGGCAATCAAATAAAGTTTGTCCGTTAACCGGACAAGCTTCGTATTAAGCCGCATTGCAGGCTGCGGTACGAGAACAATGTATCGATCTCCGGCCATCAGGAATGGACAGTGCCGTAGGAAACGCCCTCTCCAACATACTATTGAGCGAGAATACAAAAACTATAGCACGAACAATTAGTGTCCGACGGTCGGACACTTTTATCACAGGAGGTACTGATCGCTTGAGAATATTTACCCTCTTACGGTCCAAACCTTTTTGATCCAGGTAGCTAGAATTTTTCATCGCTCATACGACACAACCCTGTGGCTCCAGAGGGGTAACCAGTAAACAGATTAAGGCCTATCGCTTCAATACTGATTACTGAACACTGCGCCAGCCGGCCACTGTTTACTCCTGGGACTGTCCCCCTGGACACTTTGTTCTCAAGTTTCGGCCGGCACCTGTTTTTGCAGCCCAGGTTGTATTCCTTCTCTATGTTCGCTGGTTGTTTATGAGGCGCGACAAGCTATATGAAGAGGGATTGGCTGACACCGCAGCTTCTATGGCAGTAGGAGCGCAGCACAGCGGCAGAACAACTCATGGGGCCATATCCAACGCAGCTCAATATGCGCCAGTCATGGTTGCCAGGCGATTGGTCCGGGGGGAAAGTCTGGATAAGGCTTTCTTCTCCATTCAACAGCGCCGGCAATCTCCCATGTTGAATATATTGGTCAGTACACTGGTAGGCTGGGAACAATATGGCGCTGATCGGCCTCTGGGAGAGGTTCTTGAACCGCTTACAGAAACAATCCGGGAAAATGCGGCCACTAGAAAGAAGGTCACCGCGGAGTTGACCGGGGTCCGGACCCAAATGGGGATCCTGGCAGTGGCACCCATCGTGCTGGCAGCATTGATGCGGTTTACTTCCCTGGACTACGCTCGCTTTTACTCCAGCTTCTGGGGAGAGAGCACCATGATGGGATCGTTCTTCCTTGCATTTGCAGGAGTTGTGATTGGAGAGCGAATGCTCAATCAAGTAAATCAAGTTATGGACCTGGGAGTAGAAGAATAATATGGCATTCTTAGGAACTACTACCCTGGTTATTTTGTCTGGCCTATTTGGACTCGGTATATTCTTGATCATCGCGGCATTCGCCGTTCCCAGCGTGATGGGAAACAGGGTAATCGAAGAAGATGGCAGGATCCGCATCGGTAACATTGCAGAAGCCCAAGTGTTATCTGCTATGGCTGCTGATATGGGAAGAGCCATTGACAGTGAAAAGGGGGACCTTCATGGACTGCTTAGAAAATCAGGCTTTCTTTATAAAACCCCCGAAGAATATTATGCTCGCAGGATCTATTCATCGGTGATATATGCCATCCTTGCGGGCGTTCTGGGATATTTTCTCGACCCTGGTTATCTCGTGACTGCGGGAATGGTAACGGGCGGCCTTTTATATGGGTTCGCTTTGCCGGCCAGGTCCATCCAGAAAGCCATCAAAAAACGACGGGGGCGTATCCAGGACGAGATGGGTTTCGGTTTGAAACAACTGGTCAACCTGCTGAACACTGGTACCAGCCTGAGTGACGCCCTACCTCAGACGAGAGATTTTGGTTTGTTTGGAATGATCTGCGACACGGTGTCTTCGGGTTTGCAGACCAGCAAGCCGATCGACAAGATCATTGATGACGTGTTGGATTCCGTGCCGGCGCCGGGACAGCTCAAGGAGTTCCTGGGGCTCATCAAACAAAGCCAGATTGGTGGCGAGGTCCAGGTAAACGCTATGAAAACAATGGCTCGCATGCTGCGCCAAAGACTGTCCAACCGCATCATGGAAATCGGCGGGCAGGCCAAGGCCAAAGCGGTCCTGATCAATACCATGGTCATCGTACTGGCATCCCTGATCATTATCGGTGTCCCGGGCCTGGTCCTGTTCATGAGCATTGGTTTCTTCTAAAGATCCCCCTGCCCCAGCGGTCCGCAACTCCTTGACAGGGCTAATAGAAATGATAGTATATACTATAAGTATATACTTCTTTGGATTATAGGAGGCCTTGATGAAAACAGCAAAATTGTTTAGAAACGGCGGTAGTCAAGCCGTACGCCTACCGAAGGAATTCCAGTTTGAGGGAGATATTGTCTACATCAAGCAACTTGGGAACGTAGTGGTTCTGCTGCCGCAAGTTGATCCCTGGCAATCCCTCGAAGATAGCCTGGATCAATTTTCAAAGGATTTTATGGAAAGTAGGGATCAACCTGAACAAGAAGATAGAGAAGATTTATTCCAATGAAATATTTACTGGATACCAACATCTGTATTTATACGATTCGCCAGAGCTCCCCCCAGACCCTTAAGCGGTTTCGAGAACACAGCGCGGGGGAGATCGGAATCTCATCAATCACGGTAGCCGAGTTGTGGTTCGGTGTCGAAAAAAGCAAACAAAGAAAGAGGAACACAAAAGCTCTTGATCAATTTTTGTTTCCTCTTGAAGTTGTCCCTTTTGATACACCAGCCGCTATTACCTATGGGGCAATCCGAACGTTACTTGAGAGCCAGGGCACACCCATTGGTCCGCTGGATACACTAATTGCGGCTCATGCACTGAGCTTAGGGACTATTCTGGTTACTAATAACGAGAAGGAATTCAAACGAATTCCCCGCTTGCAGATTGAAAATTGGGCATCAATAAAATAACAGCATACTTGGAAATATTTACACAAAATAATCTTGTCGGTTTACATTTCGCAGGGTAATTATTTAAACATGGCGTTAGTTCATTTTTATGCTGATAATTTTATTCGTACCTGTACTTTGAATAAGTATCGTGCAAATTGTATGTACATCCTATTCTTTTGGGCAAGGTTTTACATACACGACTGACAAACCAGAGCATGATCGGCGATACAATATCGGCCTGTTTATAAGCAACGTTTTCTTTTAGAAGATTTAAGTTTAATGACAAAATGACCAATTGCCGTGAGAATTTTAACTATGAATACCCTTTTCAACATCTGGTAAAAAGTCATAAATCAATGAAATCACTTGACAGTTTGTGTAGTTGAAGGGGACAATACCCCCCATATGAACACAAAACGTAAACTAACTAACGACTTTTTTGATACGCACCCGGTTTTCTCTCTGGAGGAAGCGGTCCGATACCTGGCGCCATCTGGTAAGAAATCCAGTGCAATAGAAAAACTTAAGTATCATCTGGCTGCAGGTAGGCTAAAAAGCCTGGGCAGGGAACTTTATACTGTTGTTCCCTCTGGTGCTACAGCCGACAGCGTTAATCCAGATCCTTTTCTGGTGGCAGCAGCTTCCCGACCAGATGGTGTCTTTGCCTACCACAGCGCCCTGGAGCTCCTTGGAGCGGCCCATTCTTCCTGGAACACACACACGGTATTTGTAGATTCCCGCAGGCGCCCAGTGATGCTCAAGGGGACATCGATCAAGTTTTTGGTTCATCCCACGCCACTCCTCGATAACAATGTCCAGAACCTGGGTACAAGAAAGTTAGAGCGGCGGGGGAGATAGCTGCTCACGACGGGGCCAGAAAGAACGCTAGTAGAAGGTTTTCGAAACCCCCGGTATATCGGGGGTCTGGAAGAACTTGTTGTCTCGGCCAGCAGGTTTCCTGTTCTTGATCTAGAATTGCTTTTTAAGATTCTGGACACCTACGCAGTTCACAAGTTGTTCGCGTCTGTCGGCTGGTTCCTAGAGAATTACCAGAAAACCTTTCACGTCTCAAATCAATATCTCAGTGACCTAGAAAAACACCGTCCTCAATCTTCACAATACATGCTTCGCAACCAGCGCAGCGGAACGCTTTTGCATCGTTGGAACCTAGTGCTGCCTGATGAGCTGAAAATTATCGGGGGGCCAATGATTCCTAGTCGGGAATTTGTAGAGCAGGCTGCCACCCGAATTGGTATATTTTACAAGAACGAAAAATGTGTCTCGCTCTGTTCCTTTCTTTGTAAATATGCAAACGGGTTGCATATTTACAAAGCCTGTGCTAAGATGATTACTATGTAACAACCCCGTACTCCGGGAAATGAGTCGTCCATGATCAAAAGAACCCTCACGAAAAAAATCATCACTCTGGCTCAAAAATTTCAAGTCATCACCCTGACTGGACCGCGCCAATCAGGCAAGACCACCCTCGTCAGAGATGCTTTTCCCGCTCTGCCCTATGTTTCCCTCGAAGAACCCGATATCCGTCAAATCGCTCTCACCGATCCGCGCGGATTCCTCGCCAACTATCCCGCTGGAGCCATCCTGGACGAAGTTCAAAATACCCCCGAGCTCTTCTCTTACATTCAAAGTCTTGTGGATGAAGATTCGGAAATCCAATTCATCCTGACAGGCTCTTCTAATTTCTTCCTCATGGAAAAAATAAGCCAGACCCTGGCAGGGCGTACAGCAATCCTTCACCTGTTGCCCTTTTCCATTGCCGAATTGCCACCCACGGTACCTGCGCTTGAACACTACGAAAGCCTGATTTTTAATGGGCTATATCCACGCATCTATGACCGCGGCCTTGCTCCTACTGATTTCTATCCCTCCTACATCCAGACCTATATAGAAAAAGATGTCCGCTTGATAAAAAACATTGGGGACATTAACACCTTCATTCGCTTTATCCAGCTTTGTGCCGGGCGCACCGGACAACTACTCAATTATGCCAGTCTCGCCAGCGACGCAGGTATCAGTCCCAACACCGCTAAAGCCTGGCTCTCCGTTCTCGAAAGCTCCTACCTCGTCTACCGCCTGCAACCCTTCCACAGAAATTTCAATAAGCGTCTAATCAAATCGCCAAAACTCTATTTCTACGACACCGGTGTCGCCTGCTCGCTGCTCGGGATCCAAAATGAAGACCAGGTCGGTTTGCACTACCTGAAAGGTGCACTCTTTGAGAATTTGATTATTAACGAATTTATCAAAATCAATTACCACCGTGGCAAACGTCCCCAAGCCTATTTTTGGAGAGACAGCCAGGGCAAGGAAATTGACTGTCTCTTGATTGAAGGCGAAAAAGTTCTGCCTATTGAAATAAAATCGGGCAAGACAATAGACAACAGCTATTTCTCTAGTCTCAAGTACTGGCGTGAGCTTGCCAAAATGCCCAAAGATCACGGCTGTGTCGTTTATGGAGGAGAAGAAACTCTTCAAACCAAAATTGGCTCATTCATCAGCTGGAAAGATCTGGACCGAATACACCCTTTCTAAAACCAGGGTGGACCCCGGATGCCGCTTGTAACCGTTGTCTTTATTGGCGAAGAAACTTTATCTTAACCAATTGCTTTTCAGGCAAGGACATCACAACTAAATACCACGCCGGGGAACGAGTAGAAGAATTCTCTCTTGACACTTTGTGCTGTTACAGGGAACATAATTCCCCAAATGAACACAAAACGTAAAGCGACCAACCGTCAGTGCTTTTGTTCCGTTTTGATATAATTTCTTAGTCAAAAGGAATCATGGGGACACGGGGCTTTCGTGAAACTGGCCGGATACGGAAGCCTAATTATCAATTATCATCAAAGGAAATGGAATGTCTGAACAATTTACATGCTATCCCCAACGAGACGAAACCTGGTTCCTGCTGATACAGTGTGCAATCCCTCTAGAAGATCTCCAAGACTCTTCACTACCGCATGCCATGCTCCTATTCAATCTCGCAGAGGATCGGGCCCAGAACCTGGAGATTGCTCAAAGTAAGCCCTCCCCGGAGCAAATCCTGGCCTTTCTCCAAAAAACCATCAAAGAACCTCTATCACCAAAGAAGCCATCCCCTTACCGCCCAGCTGAGCTGCACGTTGAAGACAAATCCCTACTGCAGGCCCTCACAGCTCCTGTAGAAGAACTCGGTATCAAAATCTCGTATACCCCTGATGAAGAACTGGTTGAGTTTCTCAAATCTGAACTCTCAAACCAGCTAGTTCGCAGCTCCCTGCCCGGTCTGCTCTCCGAAGAAAGCGCATCACCAGATCTGGTAGAGGATTTTTTCAGCGCAGCTGCTTGCTTCTACCGGGCAGCCCCCTGGGCGTACCTCTCCCTGATTCAGCCGCTGTCTGTTCGCCTACTCCCTCAAAGAGAAGCTTGTTTTGTCTCCTTAATGGGCCTCAGGGGAGATATTCCGGGGCTGATATATCTCACAAGTTGGGACGCTCTCCGATCGAATATTCTCCGCAAGGACACTGGCAAAGATGACAGCATTTCACCGGGAGGATATCACTCCTGTACCTTTTCCCCTTCTGGGGCACTGCCATTTACCGACCTGGATACCCTAAAAGAACACCTGTGGGAAGTTGCTGGCCCCAAGGCTTATCCTTTTCCACTGTCCCTGACTGATGAGGGGGTTTCCAGACCAGACCGGGATCAACTTCTTTGGTATCAAGCCGCTCTCCGCGCGATTCCGAAATTTGTCGTGTCCCTAAAAAGAGATCAAGAAGGAGAATATTTCCCCTCTCAAAAAATCATCCGGGTAGACACCTCTACCGGCGAGACTGAGGTAGAAATCATCTTCCCGGCTGGAGAGCTGCCAATGGAAACATTGCCAATCTCCAGGGAGAAACAAGTCAAATCGGATGACAGATTTGCCCTGTTTCCGGATTCCCGGAAAAAAGAAAGGGGGGCTGAATTGTCCGCAGATTCCCCTCCAGTATCCCCTGGGGATAAAGCCAGGGATCTTATTCGTCAAGCCTGGCAGGAACCAAACCGGGCTAACCGGGTCACCCTGGCGTATGAGGCCATAAGCCTTTCTCGTCAATGTGCCGATGCTTACACAATTCTGGCAGAAGACGCAGCTGAGACCCACGGCAGAGCGCTCAAATATTTCCATCAGGCCGTCAGGGCTGCAGAACAGGGGCTGGATCACGATCCTGGAAACGATTTAGATCAGGTATCCCGCCGGTTTATTAATCAGATTGAGCCCTACTTGTACGCAAAAGATGGACTGGCCAGCACCCTGCTGTCAATCGGTAAGCAAACAAAAGGGGTCGGTCATTATCAGGATATGCTCCGCCTTATGCCTAAAGACCCTATGTCAATTCGCTTTCATCTGTTGGCGCTGCTGCTGGACCTCTCGCGATACCAAGAGGCTGATGACCTGCTGGCGGCTTACCAAGACGACCCCTCGCCAGCCTGGCTCTATACCCAGGCACTGCGCCAATTCCAGAGGCAAAGAAATACCAAAAATGCAAGGGGGGCTCTGGAAAAAGCCTGGAAAATAAATCCTTATGTGCCTGACTACATCACTATTCAGGGCGGCCCTGAATATCATTACCCAGCTGGCTTCAGCCCTGATGAAGAAGAAGCTGACAGGTACGCCCGTGCTTTCCGCTATCTCTGGCAGAGAACCCCGGGTGCTGTAAAATGGTTGAGAAATAATTCCCCCGCTTACACAGAATAGAATCCCGGCCCCTCCACCCGATGTTCTTTTTTCTGAAGAGATACTGAGTCCCTTTTCCTTTCCCCTCCAAAAAATGGCGTTCTCTGCACGTTACTGCCTATTCATAACACCACATTTCCAGGAAGACTTAGCCGCCTCCGCATCTACGATTCGGGAGGCACACGCAAGACACCTGTCAGTGTCCAAGGTTCCCCGAAATACACCCGGGGTATCAATGGCGGGAACTGGAGCGCATTATTCGTGTTGTCCATCACAGCATCATGATCAAATTCGGAAAGCAGCTTTCTGCCAAGTCTCCTCCCTGCCTCCCCTTTTTTCGGTTTGCCCCCTCGCACGTGGGGAAAAATTCCCGCCTTTCACCTCAACCTCCCTTGAGATCAACTGCTGTATTTAGCTCTACAGCCCACCCAGAACTTTCAGCAAACTTCTCCCCAGGTTTGTAACAGTGAAGGCATTCAGCTTCTTGTATTTGTAATTCCCCGCGCGGGTGTCTTTCTGGTGCTTTTCTACAGCTTGAAAATCTTCCAGAATATTAATCACCATCCGCTCGATGCTTGTATGCAGCGAATTTCGGGCAGTGGTCATATTCTGAACGCCCCACTTCAAGCCTCCCGTTTCTATTAATCGGTCTGCGAAATCTTGATAAGGAACCTGTCTCCCCACCGGCAGCGACAGCAGGAGATCGAAAGTTATGTTTGCAAAGTAATACGGGAGACGCTCCTCTAATCCAATCGGGGGATAGGCGATCAACCAGTTTGTAAAATGCCACCAGGTTTCCAACAAAAATAAAACCTGGATGGGTGGCTCTTGATTCAAAAAATTTTTCCCTTTGGGCCTTAGCCGCATCTTCCTGCCCGGCCCACCATCAAGCAGTCCCCCAATTTCCAGGAGAGAATGGGTGAAATATATTGGCCAGACGTCGAATTCGGTGCGCAGTTTATATACTCGCTCTCCTATCTTCCTGTCCAAAACTGGCGGCTGGACCAGGCCGCATGCTATCTCCCGGACAGCCTTGAGAGGCAGGTTGCCTGTCGATTGAGTTCCCTTGACGCTGTGATCGCGCAGATACGTAAGCATACTGACTGTGTCCCGGCGCAGGGGCAGCTCATCGAGCTGGCTGCGTTGTTTGGGGCTAAGATCCTCAAGCCAGCTGGAGATCCCCTGGTAAAGTTTGAGTTCCGGGCCAACTTCGCTGGAACAATAACGCTGGTAAACCCGCATCATTTCCGAGTATTCATAATTATTCAATTCCAGGTCTGTCTTCTCGCGATCAAACCCTTCCGGATCAAAAGCACCCCCAACCCAGATAAGATACTCTTCATGTTCCGGGTGTTCTGGACTGCTGATCGCTTCCAGAAACCCCTCATAGCCCCAGGTGCTTCCCACATCTTCCGGCGGACAGGTTCGCGCCCCGCCCAAGCAGGCAGGATAATGCCGGTTCTTTGAAGGGTTAATAATTTCTTCAACCTCGATGGTGTGTTTCCAGCTGTCCCCAAAATCATACAGATAGCTGAAGCGCGCGCCCCTGGCTGGGACGACCCGTTCCAGCTGATACACTTTCTCCTTTTTTATTTCCTCCTCGCGCCAGCCTTCTTCATCTGGAGTCCCATAAAGCTCGCCTCCAATTTGGAATTCGTGCAGATGTGAGTTGGTCCATCCCATGGCAATCTGGAAAATAAAGTGCAGCTGGAGCAGTGATACATTTCCCGGTACCTGGATACGGCGCCAAATGGGCGGCTGGATCTCATCCAAAGTGATTTTGAATTGATAGATCATGCTTCCGCTCATAGATTATTCCCTGTTTTATTAAGTATTCTGTTTGGGGTCAATACAAACAGCAATAACCTTCGGAGTATAGTTGGGGCAAACATATCGGCCCCGCAGTTTGTTATTGGTACTGTATGCTAACCCGGTGGAGCCCAGTCTATGTATTTGTAACATTATTATTTGTTTTTTCCTAGGTGTCAAAAAGTCAGGGGAAGCTGGTATAAAGACTCCTGAATTTTATCAATGATGGATAAACCCGCCGCTGAGTTGCTGAGGTGTTTTTGCCAGGCAGGGTAGCCCTTGAATATACGCAGCTGTTCTCCAGTCATGTCCTTGTTATACTTCGCCTCGATAAGGGTATTGTCTGCCGCAAGAAAGTCTATTTCTATTCCATCCTATTCAGATTGATACAGTACTGACTTGCCCCTAAGATTTGTACCACTCTTTGCGTTAGTCATACATCATTGAAAACTGCAATGAAATTTGGATTAATTGCATACTATCTGGATAAATTGACAGATATTCCTTGACCGGGATCACCCTTTTTATGAGTATCAGGTTCTTCTAATGCCCCCTACCCCAACGGCTCCCAACCACATGACAGAAATATATTTCACTGTAATAATATTCGTAACTACACAGCCATGGGAAACCATATGCGCCCAGCTTTGTTTCCCATGGTTGAGCAGTTACCATTTGTCATATAAAATTAAGTACTTTTGACTCCTTATGCTTGAGTAGTTACGAAATTACGAAGCTGTTAGCCGGACAGTGTTGGGAACGACTTAAGAATTTACGTCACGAACAGGTTATTGGCAAGATTTTTCTTGAGATGCACAAGGTCGACTTAGACCTATTAAAGTATGTTGGAGACAACCCTCTATTTGATATTGACGGCCTTGCTACTCTTGTTTCATCTTCTGTCACAGGGATCGATCTTGCCAAGGTAAAGGAAAAAGCGCGGCAACGTTTCGTTTGCCTGGAAGAGATGGGGCTGATCGAGACCACCGCCCCCCGCTGATCGGGAAAAAAATGTCTTCTTTGGGAATGAGTGTTCTCTCAAAGTATTGGGGGTTGAGCCCGGACAATATGCGTAAATTCCATGATTGGCCCCAGAAGAATAACGATACTGGGATTTTAGAGTATTCGGAAAACGCACTTTCTTTTATCAAAGTCCACACAAGGGAAGTACAACATTTTGTGTTTGGCCTTCTGGATAATGCCTGGCGTCTTCATCAGGATTATGGAGGAGTGGACGTTTACCTGGAAACCATCATTGGGAAACGTATTAATTTTCAGGATCTGTCAAGCGGCGGATTTGACTGGGTGATCCCAGATGCCGCTATTGACTTATCTTTCTGGCGCCGCACCTGGAGAGACGACCACGCACGTGACCCGAAGGTTGTCTTTTCTTCAGCACAGTTGTTTGTGGAGATCGATCGGGCCACAAATCCAATCACTCGCCTTGCAGCCCACATAAAGAAATATGGCCAAATCTGGAATTCTCTTTCCATTAATCCCGTTCAAGTTTGGGTTATTTACGGAACTCCATGGAGGGAAAAAGAGATCCTAAAGATGTTGGAAGATGCCGGTATCATCGGTTGGACCGTTTTGTTTGAGAGGTTGGTGTTGAAAAAGGAGTATCCCTGGTGGGACCGGTTTTCACACAAAGAGGGAATATTGGGATACAACAAACACGGGGGGATGGCACCGCTACGGAAGATCTGGAGAAAGGTGGGGGATTACAAGCTGCACCATTTTCTAGATCACAAACCCTGGGAAGGAAAGATGTCCCAGTCAAAACCGCCCGTAAAGGTTCTCAGGGGGTATTAGAGCGAAAGTGGTGGTATTTTAAGCTCGATAACAAAGAAGAAGCGTTGAATATACAAGAGACCCAATGTGTGCCCATGGGCACACATTGATTAAGGTGCGTTTCCCTGGATGTTATTTGGACCCAACGACCTACGCCATGAACTCACTGAAGACAACCTCAGGACTCAGTTAAGCGCTCTTCATATGACTCCCAAGAGAAATCTCCCACGCAGAATACTTCTACTCGCAGCTGGCAGGTGGTCATTTTTAAACATACCTAATATATAGACTGGGGTGTTCGCTGAAGGTTTTGTGTCTTAAAAAATGTTTTCTTCCAATGTGTGCCCATGGGCACACATTGGAAAAGGTACCTATAAAATTACTTTTGGGTGCGCTGTCTCAGTTTGGCGGCCAGGGACTCTAGCAGGGAGGCCGCTTCCAAAATCTGGTCGTTTTTCATACCGGCCGCAAATTCCGTGGCCACCTCTCCTAGTTTTCCCTTCAATGCGTCATTGTGAGTAGATTTGTAAAAAAGCTTGATGCGTCCCGCAGCCACCTGGGTAGTGGACTTGATAGGCCTTACTACTGGCTTGCCTTTTTTTGCACTCTCTACATAGTCGCTCATTTCTTGGGTGGTCAGGGAGTCGGCTATTGCTTTTTTGGTGGCTTTTTTCCATTCTTTAGGCGGCAACTTGATGATCTCCCTTAGTACACGTTCGTTGAGATAGTTGAGGTCAGCCAGATACTGCAGTTCGTTGGGCAGCTCCAGGATGTTGAGGTGGCGGACCATCACTGTTCGACTCAAGCCCATAACCTCTCCGATCTCTTCCCATATCCCGGTCGGCAT
>Ga0075115_10001133_pt1 | contig 13144 bp, 9 predicted proteins | sample AntAceMetag02UKH_FD_69785 | JGI IMG/M metagenome (GOLD analysis project Ga0075115, IMG submission 69785) | Saline lake microbial communities from Ace Lake, Antarctica - Antarctic Ace Lake Metagenome 02UKH | ecosystem: Environmental > Aquatic > Non-marine Saline and Alkaline > Saline | place... | reverse complement strand
ATACCGGATCACCTTTAATATAATCATCTCCTTCGAGAGCAGCAGATAACTTTACACCCGCCTTAGGCGGGAGTGTAAAGTTAAGAAAGTGCTTGACAAATATTAGTGGGTCTATTACTATATTGACTTATCGCTGGCACTCCTCATGCGGGAGTGCTGATAAACAAAACAATAGGGAGGTGTAGGTATGGCGATTCAACCATTAGGCGACAGGGTATTAGTAAAGCGCCTGGAAGCAGAGGAAAAGACAAAGGGCGGCATAGTTTTGCCTGATAGTGCCAAGGAAAAACCCCAAAAGGGCGAGATAGTCGCAGTGGGAAAAGGCAGGTTATTAGAGAGCGGCAAGGTAGAACCTTTGGAAGTAAAAGAGGGTGACAAGGTATTGTTCGGCAAATACGCAGGAAACGAGATCACCTATAAGGAAGATGAATATCTAATCCTTAAGGAAGAGGACATTTTAGCAATAATAAAATAACCAAGGAGGAAGTAGACATGGCAAAGCAATTAATATTCAGGGAAGATGCCAGGGCTGTTATTGCAAGAGGCATTGATCAGCTTGCAGAGGCAGTAAAGGCGACTCTTGGTCCAAAGGGACGAAACATAGTATTGGACAAGAAATTCGGCTCACCCACGATCACAAAGGACGGGGTAACTGTAGCAAAGGAAATAGAGCTAAAAGACCCTTTTGAAAACATGGGAGCCCAGCTTGTAAAAGAGGTAGCTGAAAAGACAAGCGACATAGCAGGAGACGGCACAACAACAGCTACTGTGCTTGCCCAGGCAATATATAAGGAAGGCCTGAAGAACGTGACATCTGGTGCAAACCCGACTGCATTGAAGCGTGGTATTGACAAGGCAGTAGTGGCTGTAGTTGAAAGTTTGAAAAAAATGTCAAAGCCAATAAAGGACAAGAAAGAGATCGCGCAGGTCGCCTCTATTGCGGCAAACAATGATTCGGCCATAGGAGATCTGATAGCAGAGGCAATGGAAAAGGTCGGCAAAGACGGCGTTATTACAGTCGAAGAGGCAAAGTCAATGACGACAAGCCTGGATGTAGTGGAAGGCATGCAGTTTGACCAGGGATATCTTTCCCCGTATTTTGCGACTGATATGGAGAGGATGGTGGCAGTAATCGAGGATCCTTTTATTCTGATACACGAGAAGAAGATCTCCGTGATGAAGGATATGGTTCCGTTACTTGAGAAGATCGCCAGGGCAGGCAAGCCCCTTCTCATAATCGCCGAGGATGTAGAGGGCGAGGCGCTTGCAACATTAGTCGTGAATAAGCTTAGAGGGACGCTTAATTGCTGCGCAGTAAAGGCGCCTGGTTATGGTGACAGGCGAAAGGCGATGCTGGAAGACATAGCAGCGCTCACAGGCGGCAAGGCAATCACAGAAGAGCTCGGCATAAAGCTGGAAAATATAACCCTTGACGATCTGGGACGCACAAAGAGGGCGACTGTTGGAAAAGAAGAGACTACTATTGTGGAAGGCGCTGGCAAGGCCAGTGACATCAATGGAAGGATCGCGCAGTTGAGGAGACAGGTAGAGGAAACAGATTCAGATTATGACAAAGAAAAGCTGCAGGAAAGGCTTGCAAAGCTTTCAGGCGGAGTAGCAGTGATAAATGTAGGCGCTGCAACAGAGACTGAGATGAAAGAAAAAAAGGCGCGAGTAGAAGATGCGTTGCATGCTACAAGAGCTGCTGTTGAAGAAGGCATAGTGCCTGGCGGCGGAGTAGCTTTCTTGCGCACCGTAGCTAAGCTGGATGAGACAAAGCTAGTGGGTGAAGAAAAGATAGGCGCAGCCATCGTTAAACGCGCATTAGAAGAACCTATCCGGCAGATAGTAAGAAATGCTGGATTAGAGGATTCTATAGTGGTGCATAAAGTCAAAGGCGAAAAACAAAATGTAGGATTTAATGCTGATACAGGCGAGTATGTGGACATGATAGCAGCTGGCATTATAGACCCTACAAAGGTATCAAGGAGCGCGCTTGAAAACGCAGCCAGCGTAACAGGATTGCTCCTGATGACTGAGGCCTTGATAGCAGATCTTCCTGAGCCAGAAAAATCAGGACCAGGTATGCCCCCAGGCGGCGGAATGCCAGGCGGAATGGGAGGCGGCATGGGAGGGATGTACTGATCAGAGAGCAGAAAACAGAATACAGATAACAGAAATGTAGGCCAGGTTTAAACCTGGCCTACATTTGTTTAGGGGCTGAGCCTTTGTTACAATATGTAGGGCACACTTTAGTGTGCCAGAAACGACAACCCGTGTGCGATGCATTCGTACACGGGTTATTTTTTTGACAACCGTCACTCATTGTGCTATATTTATGACATATAAATAAAAGAAAGGGGCTATATGTCTGGTCTTCATGATGTTGCTCAGAAATTAATCGATAATATCTCCAAGGTCATTGTAGGAAAAAAAGAAGTGATCGAACTTGTTGCGGTCAGTCTTATGGCCAATGGCCATGTGCTTTTAGAGGATGTGCCTGGTCTTGGCAAGACAATGCTCGCCCGCACACTGGCCAAATCAATCCATGCAGAATTCAAGAGATTGCAGTTTACGCCTGACCTGTTGCCATCAGATGTTACAGGCGTTTCAATCTATAATCAGAAGACAGGCGAGTTTGAATTTAAAAAAGGGCCTATATTCGCAAACATAGTGCTGGCAGATGAGATCAACCGCACGACCCCAAGGACACAGTCTGCGCTTTTAGAGGCCATGCAGGAGTTTAGGGTGACTGTGGATGGTATCTTGCGGGACCTGCCAAGCCCATTTTTTGTAATCGCCACTGAAAACCCAATAGAGTTTCACGGCACATATCCTTTGCCTGAATCTCAGGTCGATAGGTTTGTGATGCAGCTTGGGGTAGGGTATCCCTCGAACCAGGAAGAGGTGCAGATCCTTACAAGGAATTTCAAAGAATCGCCATTGGAGAAATTACAGAGTGTCGTGAGCATACAGGAGATCCTTGAGGTGCAGGAGTTTGTGACCTCGGTGACCATCGAAGAAAAAATAGTGGACTACATCGTAAAGATAATCTCCACCACAAGAAACCTTCCAGGCGATATAAAACTGGGCGCAAGTCCCAGGGCCTCGCTGGCCCTCATGCGCACTGCAAGGGCTCTGGCTTTTCTGGACAAAAGAGATTATGTCATACCTGATGATGTAAAAAGACTGGCATATTCTGTGTTAAGGCACAGGATTATTCTTCAGCCGCGTTCAATTGTGCGCGGGCTCAGCGCGCAAGATATTGTTGGACATATCCTTAAAAAAGTGCCGGTGCCTGCGTAAATTTATTTTAGCTGAAGGCTAAAGGCTAAAAGAATGTTCACATCCAAAAGCATCTTTCTTCTCATAGCTATCATAGTCCTGCTCGCCATCGCGTGGAATACTGACATATCCACTGTCTATATTTTCTTCGTCATAGTGTTTGTGATGTTTGTCCTGTCATTTGCTCATCTTTATTTCAACACCCCTGATATAGAGTTTAAAAGAGACGTGATGGATACTGCGTACGAAGACGATATATTGAATGTCAAGATCTCCATGAAAAACAAACGCGTAATCAGTTCGTATTTTTTTGAGATAGTGGATACCTTCACAGGCGCGCCGCCGGAAGAACAGGGCAAGTCACTTTTTGTCCTGGATATAAAGGCAAAGCAAACAAGAAAAATAAACTATGTCACAAACTGTTATAAGAGGGGGTTATGGAAGATAGGCCCGGTATTATTAGTGTCGCAGGATGCATTGGGGTTTTTTAAGTCCAAGAAAACCCTTAGTGTTGTTTCTGAGATACTGGTCTATCCGAGTCTTTTTAAGATCTTTAGCTTTCCTCCTCTTGCGAGCGGCTCTGTCTCCTGGATGGGTGTAGAGACAGCAAACATAAGCGGTGATAGCCATGAATTCTTTGGAATAAGGGAATATCAGACAGGCGATGCGATGAGTCGTATACACTGGCCCTCATCAGCAAGACATGGCAAGTTAGTAGTAAAACAGTTTGAACGCAATGCAGTGCAGGAGGCCACGATAATATTTGATCTGAAAAAGGGGCATGACATCGGAGTGGGCAGAGAGACAACGCTTGAATACGCGGTAAAGATAGCAGGCTCTGCGGCAAAGTATCTTTTGAACGAAGGCGCCCTGGTGCAGATGATCGCGTATGGGAAAAAGAACAGCATAATGATCCCTTTTGGAAAAGGCCAGTCGCACATGTACAAGATATTTGAGAAGCTTGCAGTGGTCCAGGCAGACGGCGATATGACGCTGGTCGAGGCGCTTGAAGAGGCAAGCTTTATTGCCCCGCACAGGTCTACTGTCATAACAATAATGCTGGATAATGACATGCGGGCGTTGTCCAGCCTGATCCAGTTTAAAGTCAAGAGTATCAAGCTCATAATCATCGTCCTGTCAACCTCTACATTTGGACAGGGGGATGAAGGTGAGTATTTGGACATTGAAGCCGCAAAGAAATTTGATGAAGGCCTTGCCAATCTGGAGGCATATGTTTACAGGATCTCAAAAGGAGACGATTTAGAGAAGGCGTTTGAGCCTGTGTAAGGATTTAACAATGAAACAATATAACAATGGAACAATGACAACATAATTGCTTCATTGTTACATTGTTATAACGCTTAGTAATGTAATTTATGGATAAAGACACATTATATTACCATTTTTCCAATCTCGGGTTGATCCTGGTCGGGCTTTTGAGCATACAGTCTATTCTCGGGCCTTTTACATTTCTGATTGTTGTCTTTGGCTCGACAATAGGCTTTATCGTGAGCTGGCTTATCAAGGATTCGCGCCCGCAGTTCATGGATATATTTATCGGGATGCTGTCTCTTGCAGCAGTAGTAATAATTTTGGGAAGATTATATAATATAGAGATCTCATTTGATAACCTCCTGAAGATATTTTCAATAACGCTTGCCTGGCTTACGCTTTTTCAGAGCTTTGGACTGCGCAGTGGACATAGCTACGCAATGCTGCAGTTCATCTCAGCGTGCCTATTGATCTGTTCAGTGGGGCTTGCCCTTGCGCAAGAGACATTCTATATTATTTTACTAGGATTATTTTTATTGATATTTATATTTGCCATGCGCCTGAATCTGGTATGTGAGAAAAAAAGAAAAGGCTCACAGATAATAGGGGATCAGGAAGAGGTCATGAGCCTGTCGAGACAGATCAGGGTGGTTGCCCTGATGTTCTGTCTTGTTTTTATTTTATCAGCGCTTGTGTATCCCTTTGTGCCCAGGTTCGGAAATATGTCTGTGAGATGGATACCGTCCACGCTTCTCGGGCTTCCTGAAAAAATACCGATACTGAAATTGCTTACTGATGCAAAGAGGACTATCCAGGATGATAAAAGGATCAAGAAGGAACAGATAGTAGATGATGGAAGCAAAAAAAGAGAAACATCCTCGATGCAATTTGATGAGACCAAGATTAGAAAAAAGAAGCCCCAGGAAAAAAAGAAAGATGAGAAAGAGAAGCAGGAGAAAGAAAAGAAGAAAAAACAAGAGGAGCAAACAGAACGATTCCGGGCGAAAGAGTTTAAAAAAGATCTGGATATATTTAAAATAGAGTCGTTAAATCTTACTTCAGATAAAAACGAAGTTCCGTTAGACGGTAGTTGCAATCTAACGGCAGAGCTGAAGATGAGTGATGGTTCTACAATACCTGCAAGCCGTCTTGTCGACTGGAAGGTCAAGGGGAATGCAAAGGTTGAGATCGATAGCTCTGGTGAGCTTACCCCAAAAGAGAAAGGCGAAATAAATGTCTCTGCCAGTTATCTGGGCACGTTTAGCAATGATGTAAAGATAAGCATAACTGAGCCGGTTGAGCCAGTGAAGAAAAAGTCCTGGGTGTATTATGTATTTCTGACATTATTATGGCTTCTGATGCTGATATTGCTATATGTAGTCATAAGGATATATATAAGGTGCAAGAGGCTGAGTGAATTAAAACTCAAGAATGCAAGGGAGTTCATGAAAGAGATATACGCCTCGCTTTGTAATGCATTCAGATCTTATGGCTCTCCCAGACTCGAACATATTGCGCACAGGGAATTTTTTCAGCACATCAAGCCTATTATTTCAGTAAATCCGGATCCAATGTGCCTTATGACAGAGGGTGTGTTAGAGGCCAGGTTCTCCAGGCATAAGATCACAGCAGAGCATTCCAGCGAGAGCCTACGGCTGTTCCACGAGGTGAAGAAGGTCGTTTTTGAGAGAGAAGATGGGAAGAAATTCTGGAAAAAAGGATTTTTTGGTCTCTTGATCCTGGAGGTATTGCTGGTTCCGCGAAAGTAACTATTCTCCCTTGACTTTGCATACCAATTGCTGTATTATACTCGAAATTAACCTGATAATAAAACGGAGGTATTACAATGGGTATGTGGGTAGGAAGAGGAAGAAAGGCCCGTAGGTGCTATGGCTTTGATGAGATAGCCCTTGTTCCAGGTTCTGTCACCATTAATCCAAACGAGGTCGATGTCAGCTGGGATCTTGGCAAAAAGAAATACAAGGTGCCTATCTTAGCTGCTGCAATGGATGGCGTAGTCGATGTTAAGTTTGCCGTGGAGATGAGCAGGCTCGGCGGAATAGCAGTGCTTAACCTCGACGGCATACAGACCCGCTACGATAATCCGGAAGAGATCCTTAAGAAGATCGCCAATGCGTCTCCTGGAGAGGCGACCAAGCTTGTCCAGCCGCTGTATGTAAAACCAATAAAAGAAAGCCTGATCGTAAAGAGGATAAAGGAGATAAAAAAGAAAAAAGCCACTGCTGCTGTAAGCACTATACCGCAGAATGCAGAAAGATTTGGAATGATCGCGCAGGAGGCCGGCGCTGACATATTTGTAGTGCAGTCCACTGTAATTGGCGTTAGACATATCTCAAAAGAATATAAAGTAGTAGACCTTAAGAAATTTATAAGATCCATGAAGATACCCGTGATCCTTGGTAATTGTGTGACATACTCAATCGGGCTTGATCTCATGCATGCAGGAGCCAGCGCGGTCCTGGTAGGTATTGGCCCTGGCGCGGCATGTACCACAAGGGGCGTCTTAGGCATAGGCGTTCCTCAGGTTACTGCCACTTCAGACGTTGCGGCTGCGCGAGATTTTTATCACAAGAAGACAGGCAAATATGTGCCTATCATAACCGACGGCGGCATGGATTCAGGCGGCGACATCTGCAAGGCATTCGCAAGCGGCGCAGACGCAGTCATGGTGGGCTCAGCGTTTGCGCGGGCAAAAGAGGCACCTGGCAAAGGCTATCACTGGGGAATGGCGACTCCTCATGCAAACCTGCCAAGAGGCACGCGCATAAAGGTCGGCACCACAGGCACGCTCGAAGAAATACTGCTTGGCCCGGCAAGACTGGACGACGGATCGCAGAATCTCGTAGGCGCTCTCATGACGTCCATGGGCAATGTCGGAGCCATAGACATAAAAGAGATGCAGCTGACAGAGATCATCATAGCCCCATCTATCAAGACCGAAGGAAAGATCATGCAACGCGCACAGGGAATAGGAATGGGAAAATAAGCCTTCAGCCCTCAGCCCTCAGCAGCTGACAGCTGAAAGCTGAAAGCTAATAAATGCATCACTCTGATTTCGTACACCTCCACGTCCACACCCAATATAGCCTACTTGACGGCGCAAATCTCATAAAAGATCTTGTAGAGTCTGCCCGACGCATGAAGATGCCTGCGATCGCAATAACAGACCACGGCAACATGTTTGGCGCTATTGAGTTTTACCAGGCCTGCATGCAGAGCGGCGTAAAGCCCATCATAGGAAGTGAAGTATATATAGCGCCCCATAGCCGGCTCGACAAGACCATTCACAGAGGCGGCGAGACATCTAACCACCTCATATTGCTCGCGCGTGACGAAACAGGCTACGGGAACTTGATCAAACTTGTCTCTATCGGCTACCTGGAGGGATTTTATTATAAACCAAGGATAGATAAAGAAGTCCTGGCTAAATATTCAGAAGGCCTTATTGCGCTTTCGAGCTGCCTTAAAGGCGAATTAGCCAGACTTGCAATGGAGAATAATGAGCAAAAGATCAAAGAGGTGGCCCGTCAATACCAGGATATCATGGGGAAAGAAAATTTTTATTTTGAACTCCAGGATACTCTGATACCAGAGCAGAAGAAAGTAAATCGCGTACTTGTAAAGCTGGGCAGGGAATTAGACATCGGCGTAGTGGCGACAAATGACGTACACTATCTCACCAGGGAAAGGGCGCGTTCGCACGAGGCGCTTCTCTGCATCCAGACCCAGACCACGCTTGATGACCCAAACCGCATGAAGCTCCAGACAGACCAGTTTTATCTTAAGTCCGCAGAAGAGATGAAAGAGCTTTTCAAAGACGTTCCAGAGGCCATTTCAAACACAATAAAGATAACTGAAAGGTGCAATCTGGAATTAGATTTTTCAAAGACATTCCTGCCTCACTATCCGCCGCCAAAAGGCTTGACCCGGAGCGGCTACCTGAGAAAGCTTTGCGAAGAAGGGATCAAGAAAAGATACGCTGACGTAACGCCTGAAAAAAAAGAAAGGTTGGAATACGAGTTGGGCGTTATTAATAAAGCAGGCTATACGAGTTATTTTCTTATTGCATGGGATTTTGTGAGCTATGCAAGAGAGCAGGGAATAGTAGTCGGCCCTGGCAGGGGATCGGCAGCGGGAAGCATAGTAAGTTATTGTCTGGGAATCACTGATATAGACCCGCTGAAATATAATCTGTTGTTCGAAAGATTTTTAAATCAGGAACGCGTCAGCATGCCTGATATAGACATAGATTTCTGTTATGAACGAAGGGGTGAAGTAATAGATTATGTCATAAAAAAATACGGCCAGGACAATGTTGCTCAGATCATAACATTCGGCACCATGGCTGCCAGGGCAGTCATAAGGGATGTTGGAAGGGCGATGAACATACCTTATGCCGATGTTGACAGGATCGCAAAACTTGTCCCTACCGACCTGAACATAAAACTCGGACTCGCGCTTGAGAAAGAGCCAGAGTTAAAGAGACTTTACGATAGTGACCCCACAATAAAAGATCTTATTGACATATCAAGGCATCTCGAGGGCCTGACGCGCCACGCATCTACCCATGCAGCAGGCGTCGTGATAAGTGAAGACCCGTTAGTAAATCACACGCCGCTTTTTAAAACTGGTGACGGACAGGTCTCCACAGGATATGCAATGGCATCGCTTGAAAAGATAGGCCTTCTCAAGATGGACTTCCTGGGCCTGAGGACATTGACTGTCATCCAGGAAGCGCTGAAGATAATCAATAAGGTCAATAACATCAACCTCAAGATCGAAGAGGTCCCCATAGACGATAACAAGACGTTTAAGCTCTTTAGCAGGGCAGAGACAATGGGTATATTCCAGCTGGAATCATCAGGCATGAGAGACCTGCTGAAAAAATTAAAGCCCCAGAAATTTGAAGACATCGTAGCGCTTGTCGCTCTGTATAGACCTGGGCCGATAGGCAGCGGCATGTTGGACGACTTTATGAAGAGGAAGCACAAAGAAACAGAGGTCAGGTATGACCACCGCCTTCTTGAGCCGATCCTTAAAGAGACTTATGGGATCATAGTATATCAGGAGCAGGTGATGATGATCGTCTCAAGCCTTGCCGGTTTCTCACTGGCTCAGGCAGATATTTTACGCCGCGCCATAGGTAAGAAAACGCCGGAGATTATGGAACAGCATAAAAAGGCTTTTATAGATGGAGCGAGTAAGAACAAGATCGATAGGCGCATTGCAGAAAAGATATTTAATCTGATCGAGCACTTTGCAGGATATGGTTTTAATAAAAGCCATTCTGCCGCATATGCAATGATCTCCTGCAGGACCGCATACCTAAAGGCAAATTATCCGGTTGAATTCATGACCGCGCTCCTAACAAGTGAAAAAGATAACACAGACAAGATAGTCGAATATATAGACGAAGCCGAGCTCATGGGCCTTAAGATACTGCCCCCTGACATAAATGAGAGCTTTGCTAATTTTACAATGGTCGGTAAGGACTCGATCCGCTTCGGGCTTGGCGCAGTAAAGAACGTCGGCCAGACCGCAATAGATTCTATCATCGAGACCAGAAAGACAAAAGGCTCTTTCAAGACGCTCTATGAATTTTGCGAACGGACAGATTCGCGGCTCGTAAATAAAAAGGTAATGGAGAGCCTTATAAAGTGCGGCGCGTATGACAGTCTGGGTTTTAAGAGGTCGCAGATGTTCGCAATGCTTCAGAGGGCGATGGATATGGCAAATACAATACAAAAAGAACGCTCCATGGGCCAGATGCTTCTTTTTAGCGATCAGGCAGAGGTTGTAAATAACGAAGTGCCTAATATTAAAGAGTGGCCGGAAGGCCAGCTTTTGCATTTTGAAAAAGAGATCCTGGGTTTTTATATTACTGGTCATCCTCTCGCCAGGTATGAAAAGCTCCTGCAGGAATATTCGACTGCTGACTCATCAAAGCTCAAGGAGCTTGGCGACGGGGCAAAGATAAGGTTTGGAGGCATAATCAACAAGGTAAAAAACACAGTAACCAAGCGCACTGGCGACAAAATGGCGATAATGATGATGGAGGACCTCGAGGGGGTCGTAGAGGTCCTGGTTTTCCCTTCTTCATATAAGAATGTCTCAAAGTATGTGCAGCCAAATCTTGCAGTCTTTGTAGAGGGCCGGCTGAATTTAAGAGAAGACAGGCCAAAGATAATCGTGGAGGATATAGTGCCTATTGACGAGGCGCGCCCGCGATTTACAAAAAAACTTACAGTAAATATTGTTTCAGTAGGACTTGAAAACAATATCCTGGAAGACGTAAAAAAAATATTTCAACGCCACAAAGGAAATATCCCGGTATATCTCAGCGTTTCTACCAAGAAAAACGGCTCATACAACATAGTCGTTGATAAAGACCTCTTCGTAAGCCCCACCAATGACCTAGTCGCAGAACTAGAAGAACTAATCGGCCGTGATCATATTAAATTCGAATAACACCTAACTTTACGCTCCCGCCTAAGGCGGGTGTAAAGTTAAAGGCCTTGAAATTCTATTGACAAGTTCCCGCCTGCCATGTTACACTACTCCTTGTAAATTAAGCAGATAGAACAAAAGGAGGTATTTGTATGACCAAGAAGGATATCGTATTGAGGATCTCGGAAGAGACTGATATCAAACAAATCGACGTAAAGGTCGTTGTTCAAAAGACTTTTGATATTATCGTCGATGCCCTGGCGCAAGGTAAAAAGATAGAGCTCAGGAATTTTGGCGTATTTAAGACCAAGTCCAGGAAAGGCCGCATGGGCCGAAATCCCAGGACAGGCCAGCAGGTCCCGGTGGACCCAAAGCGCGTCGCTGTGTTCAAGCCAGGGTTGGTAATGAAAGCTAAGGTAAAATAATTTTACACCCGCCTTAGGCGGGAGTGTAAAGTTAGGAGAAAAAATGCTGAAGGCATTACGCGGCACAAAAGATATATTGCCAGACGAAGCTCGTATGTGGCAGCACATTGAAGCTTCTAGCAGGTATATATTTTCTATATATGGGTATAATGAGATACGCACGCCTGTGATCGAAGAGGCGTCTTTGTTTATCAGGAGCATTGGCGACGCCACTGATATAGTGCAGAAAGAGATGTATGTATTTTTAGACAGGGGAGGCCGCAAAATCGCGCTGAGGCCAGAGGCTACCGCGTCTGTGGTCCGCTCATATATAGAAAATTCCATAGGGAGTAAAGAAGGCCTTTCAAAGCTATTTTACATCGGGCCCATGTTCAGGAGCGAGAGGCCGCAGAAGGGCAGACAGCGCCAGTTTCATCAGTTAGGTGTAGAGGCTATCGGTTCAGACGATCCATTGCTTGACGCTGAGATAATTTTATTGGCCAGCGGCTTGTTAAAGAAATTAAATATCCATAATTTTAAGATAAAGATAAACAGCCTTGGCTGCAAAAAAGATAAAGAAGCGATACTGGAAGATCACAGAAAAGCCATAAAGCCGCACTTAAAGTCACTGTGTGATGAGTGTAAAGAGCGATATAAAAAGAATGTACTCAGGATATTTGATTGCAAGAATCCTGAATGCCAGAAGATAGTTGCTAATATCGACGCTTCAAATAGTTTGTGCAAGGATTGTGAAGATCATTTTAAGAGAGTGAAGAGCGCATTGGACGGACTTAAACTCACCTATGAAGTAGATTCCAGGATAGTTAGGGGGCTTGATTATTACACAAAGACAGTCTTTGAAATAGTTCAGGAAGATCTGGGCGCAAAGGATGCTATCTGCGCCGGCGGCAGATACAATGACCTGATCCAGGACATGGGCGGCAAACCCACGCCTGCTACAGGTTTTGCTTTTGGGATGGAGAGATTGATTCTGGCCATAAAGGATTCAGATATTAAATCAGGCCCTTCTCTAAATGCATTTATAGCTATTGTAGATAAGGACAAATTTAAGCAGGGTTTTGCGCTTCTTTCATCTTTGCGCAACAAGGGTATTTCTTGCGACATTGACTATGAAGGCAAATCCCTGAAGGCGCAGATGAAAAAGGCAGAGAGGCTTGGCGCGAGGTTTGTTATTGTCTTTGGCGGAGACGAGCTCAAACAAGGCAAAGTCGCGCTGAGAGACATGGCGAAAAGGGAGCAGAGGGAAGTGGGAATAGGGGAAGTTGTCACGGAGGTTACTCGATGAAAAGGACGCACACCTGTGGTGAATTGACTGAAAAGAATATCGGGGGGAAGGCTACGCTTTTAGGATGGGTGCATAAGAGACGCGACCATGGCAAGATAATTTTTATTGATATACGCGACAGATACGGCATTACCCAGGTCGTATTTTTCAAGAATAAAAAAGCAGAAGAGCTCCGCAGTGAATACGTGATAGGCGTGAGCGGCGCGGTGCAACAGAGGCCAAAAGGAACAGAGAACCCCAAGATGACAACTGGACAGGTAGAGCTTGGGGCTGAAGAGCTCGAGATAATAAATACCTCACTTACGCCTCCTTTTGAATTGGATGAGATGTCTGATGCCTCGGAAGAGGTCAGGTTAAAATACAGATACATCGATCTACGAAGGCCGGATATACAGAAAAATCTTTTTTT